>Ga0102934_1001162_pt1 | contig 18186 bp, 20 predicted proteins | sample SalPonR2_A_D1_MG_FD_78175 | JGI IMG/M metagenome (GOLD analysis project Ga0102934, IMG submission 78175) | Salt pond soil microbial communities from South San Francisco under conditions of wetland restoration - Salt Pond MetaG R2_A_D1_MG | ecosystem: Environmental > Aquatic > Marine > Intertidal... | reverse complement strand
CTCTCTCCTTTTCTGACTGCACTCGAGTCCCCGCACGCTCGGCTTGGCTGTTTGGGGTGCAGGACCTTGCAGGGACGACAAAAAGAAAGATTAGCACCGCCATCCTCTCACTGTCTTCTTCGGCTTTCGCCTGCCGTCCCCCCCCCTCCTTTTGTCTAGGAACGGTCGGCCTTGGAGAAGATCCAGTGGCGGTACGTCATCATCGACGAAGCGCACCGGATCAAAAACGAGAAGTCGGCTCTGTCCCGCATGGTATGTTCCCCCTCTTTCCCTCCCTCTTTCCCTGCTTCCATCCCTTCCTCCTTCCCTCCCTTCCGCGCAAGTTTCATACCCAATGTTTTCATCGAACAGGTTCGCATGTTCAGGAGCACATTTCGCCTCCTCATTACGGGGACCCCGCTCCAGGTACATCCTCCTCCCTCCCTTTCCCCCCCCCTCTCCCACTCTCTCCCTCCCTCCCTTCCTCAAAGTGGCCTCATTTTGTAAGCGAAAGCGATCCTCACCCCTCCCTCCCTCCCTCTGTCCCTCCCTCAGAACGACCTGCACGAGCTCTGGGCCCTTTTAAACTACATCATGCCGGACGTGTTCGACTCCTCGGACACGTTCGACGAATGGTTTAGCATCGGGAAGCACTCAGGGGCGGGGGGCACGGGCGAGGGGGTGATGTCGGGGGAGGGGGGAAATGAGAACGTGATACGAAAATTGCACCAGGTAGGCATAGAAGCAGGGAAGTGAAAGGCGGTGGAAGTGGTTGAAAGAGGCAAGAAAGGGTGGAGGAATTGGAATTTTTAAAAAAGGGAGAGACCAATCCTCCTCTTTGTCTTTCTTTTGCTCTCTCATTCCACCCTTCCTCCCTCCCTCCCTTAGGTCCTCAAGCCTTTCATGCTCCGGCGTGTTAAGGGAGAGGTGGAGAAAGATCTACCGCCCAAGAAGGAGACGAAACTCTATATTGGGATGACAGATATGCAGCGGGATTGGTACCGGAAGTACGTTTCTCCCTCCCTCCCTTTCTCCCTCCCTCCCTCCCTCCCTCCTCCCATCCCTCCCTCCGACATGTCCGCCCCTTAGCCTGCGTCTCTCCTCTTTCCCTCCAATCTTCTCTGTTGCCTCCCATTGTACGCCATTTCGCGTGGCTCGAATTAATCGTCTGACCTGTCGCTTCTTCTCCCTTTTCAGAATTCTCCGCCGCGACGGAGCCCAGTTGAACATGCTGGGGGGCACGGACCGCCTCCGACTCCTCAACATTCTCATGCAGCTCCGCAAGGTGGGTTGTCCAGGAAGGCGGGAAGGAGGGAGGGAGGGAAGGAGGGAGGGAGGGTGGGAAGAAGGGAGGCATTAGGTGGTAGAAAGAGCGAAGAAGGAAAAGAAGGCAGGTTTGCAAATATGTGTGTAGGATTACTTCTCCTCCATCGCGGCGTGGAGGGCTTATATCTGATGGTCGAAATCCTTCCCTCCATTCGCCCTCCCTCCCTCCCTGCTTTCCCCCCTCCCTTCTTCCAGGTCTGCAACCACCCCTACCTGTTCGAGGGGGCAGAGCCCGGCCCCCCTTACATCGATGGACCGCACATTTGGGAGCACTGCGGGAAAATGATCCTGCTTGACAAGGTGGGGGGGAGGGAGGGAAGAGAGGGAGAGGGCGAGGGAGGGGGGGAAGGGAGGAAGCAGGAAGGCAGCCCGCTGTCGAACGTTTCGCTAATCCTCATTCCCTTAGACGACCTGAACGCGTGGTTACTCATAAAATTTCCCCTCCCCTGCCGTCACGCCAGCTGCTCCCTCGACTGAAGGCGCAAGGCTCCCGTGTCCTTATTTTTTGCCAGATGACCCGCCAACTCGACATTCTGGAGGACTACCTCCGCTTAAAAGGGTACTATTTTCTATTCCCCTTTCACGCATCCCCCTTGCCCCCATCCAGGCATTCCTATGTGTCTCTTCCTTTATTTGCTTCCCAACCGCGTCACACGGGCCATTTTCCTCTCTTTTCTTCTTCTCCTCCTTTCCCAGGCACCTTTATTGCCGCATCGACGGATCCACCAAGGGCGAAGACCGTGACAATGCGGTGGAAGTGAGTTTCTGCCTGTTGCCTACTCCCCTCGGTCGTTCCTCCCCTCCTTCCCCCAGTCCTAAAGCATTACCAGCAAGCCAGTCCATCCGTAAGAAACTGAGCCCAAAATCCCCTTTCGACTTTTATCTTCCCGCAGCGTTTCAATCAACCCAACTCCGCCCAGTTTTGCTTCCTGTTGTCGACTCGGGCGGGCGGGCTGGGCATCAACCTCGCCACTGCCGACACCGTCATCCTGTACGACTCGGACTGGAACCCTCAGGTAGGGAGGGAGGGAGGGAGGGAGGGAGCATTCAGAGGGGGCGCATTACATGACCTTGCTATCTACGCACAGGTGGATCTACAAGCCATGGATCGGGCTCACCGGATCGGTCAAACCAAGCAGGTATGCTCTCCCTCTGTCCCTCCCTCCCTCCCGTCCTCCCTCCCAAAATTTGCTTTCCTTTGTATCGTGTCTCACTCATCGCCACGTCTCTCTCTCTCTCTTCCCCGTCATCCGTCCCTCCCAGGTCCGCGTCTTCCGATTTATCACGGAGGGAACAGTGGAAGAGAAGATTGTGGAGCGAGCAGATCGAAAACTCTTTTTGGATGCGGCGGTCATTCAGCAGGTGGGGAGGGAGGAGAAAAGGGAGAGAAAAGAGGATCCAGGGAGATTTTCTGGATGTGCACATCTCTGCGCTTGCTCGCTTTCATCTATACGCCGCTGCACCAATCACCTTGCCGTTCTGCTTTTTCCTCGAAGCTTTCTTTATTTTTCTGTGTTGATATTTTTTCTCTCTCTCTCATTCGCTTCATTCGCTTCGCATGTATGTGGAGATTTCTTCTTGTTGCAAATATCTCTTCATGTCTGTCTCCTCCCATTATTCGCTTTCACGTCACTGTCACAGGGTCGTCTGGCGGAGAAACACAATTCAGTTTCCAAGGATGAGCTCCTGCATATGGTAAGCGCCTTTCCCTGCCTTTTTGTCCAATTTTCTATCCGCGTTATTGGGTTTTAGAGAGCTGAATTTAGCCAGAAGTTGTCTTTGACTTTTGAGGTATGTTCGTCACGAAGGGTTGTTCCCTTTTCTTATATTTTTTGTCTCCCTCGCTTTTCAACATCAGGTCAAATTTGGTGCCGATGAGATATTGAACGCGGCCGGCAAGGGTTTTACGGACGAAGACATCGACCTTATTCTTCGGAAAGGTACGGGTGCAATGGGGGTGAACGATGAAAGAGGACGGCTACAGGAGCTTGCACGGGGCAGGGAAGACGGAGGCGGGCGAGGGAGAGGGTGGAAATGGAGAAAGGAAGGATTTGGGGAATTTCGGTCCCGATCTCCCGGTTTTTGGGCGTGTTTGCTCCGGCTCCCCCGTTTCCCCATCCTGCTCTCCTTCGTTTTCGGTGTATAAATCCCGTCTTCTCTGTGTTCCTCCGCTTTCTCTCATTCAGGCGAGGCAAAAACCGAAGAGCAGACGGCCAAGTACCAACAGAACGTGCAGCATAATCTGGCCAAATTTACCCTGCTTGATGACACGGAAGAAAGGAATCTCTTCGAATTCGAGGGGAAGGACTACAGCAATAAGCGAAAAGACGGTGCGCCCTTCCTCTTCTTCCGACTCAGTCTTTTCGTGCAACCCTGGGTGGCTCCTATTCCTCTCCTGTAACGAGCCAAGTGTCCGCTACGTTCCCTCAACTCCATCCCTCCCGTTTTCCATCGTCCCCTCCCTCCCCCCCTTCTTCCTTCCTTCCCTGCTCCCTTTAAACCAGGGCTCGTCTTTGACATGGGCCAACGCGAACGACGCCCCACCATGAACTACGACGTGGACTCCTACTACCGCTCAGCCATGAAGGTCCGGCCGGCCCTCTTCCCCTCCTCTCTTACCCCTCTTCTCCCCCTCGAATATCCCAGCTTCTCCCCCATCTTCGTGTCGGGCCACCCTTTTCGTGGGCCGTCCCTCCTTGTCCAGGGCATCTTCTTGGAGGAGACGAATCCGTCCATGTTCAACCTCGCGGTTCATATTTCATATAAGCATTCATCATCCTCGCCCTTTTGTCCCTTTCTGTCAGGGTGGAACCGGTGCCCGAGGCGACAAGGAGGGATCGACGAAGAGGCCGCGACGCCTGGTGCTTCCTGAGCACCAATTCTTCAATCGTCCTCGGTGAGAAGGCTGGAGGGAACGGAGGGAGGGAGGGCGGGCGAAGGAAGGGAACGAGGAAGGGAGATTCACTGATACTACTTCTTCCCTTTCTTTCTCCATTTATCTCTGCTCTAGATTGCAGCAACTTCACGAGAAGGAGCAAGCACTCGCTTTGAAACGGCAGGCACGATGGGCATTCATCAAAGAGCTGAGAGCCGGTCGAAAAGCGGCTGTTGCGCAGCTCGCGGCTGGTAAGGGTGGAGGGGAGGGAGTGGCGAATGGAAAAGACCACAGGCATAATCTTCTCTCCTTCGCTCCCCTGGCGCTACCACTCGCACCCGTCTTCTCGCCAAGGCCCCGGAACTCCCATTCTTTTCCTTCACAATCCCGCCCTCACGCAAGCCCTGCGTCATACCGCCAGCCTGACCGATGTATGTTGCCTTCTCTTTCCTCTTCTTCCAAACCCTAGGTGAAGCACCTGAGGATGTAGCCCGAGACCTGGAGGAAGAACTCAATGATGGTCGCTTCGACCTACCGCCCGAAGAGCAGGTGACATTTCCCCTCCTCCCTTCATTTTTCCTTCCCTTTCTATTTTATCATCCTCCAAGTATGCTTCTTGTGCTTGGTTCCCATGGCTGTCTTATCCTCCCCCAAAACCTTTATCGATGCTCTTCCTTCTTATCTCGCAGTCCCGTCTGTTTTTTTGGAAATAAAGAATTTCATTTCAGACTTCATTCCTGCCCGATTGTTTCACTACAATGGTATTTCGGCCTGCATTCATGACATCTTGCACACCTCTCACCACTTCCTTTGCCATGTACTCTTCAAATTGGTCGTTGACAGGAGGAGCGAAAGGCTCTAATGGAGGAGGGCTTCAAGAACTGGAGCCGAAAAGACCTGCGGACCCTCGTCACCTCCATTGAGCGCTTTGGCCGCGCGGATAGGGTAGGCGCCCCTTCCCTCCCTCCCTCCCGCCCTCCCTCCTTTGTTCCCTCCCTCTGTCCCTCCATCCGATTTTTTGAGCCTTCTCCTCTACTCCTCTATGTTGCTTATCTTTTCTCGCATCGGCAAAATCGGAGTCCTTTGTCTTTCCCGACTTTGATTGATACTCCTTTCCAAATCTTACCTTCTCCGTATCATACATCATATACCCAAGGCAAGCATCCTCCGCGAGACTGCCGCGGAGACAGGAAAAGATGAGAGCGAAGTTACTGCCTATTATGACACGTTTACTGCCCGCATGAAGGTACGAAAGGGAGGCAAAGTTGAAGTGTGAGGAGGAGAAAGGTTGACGGACATGAAGAAATACATCAGCAGCACAACGGTGCGAGGGTTTTTTATTTCCTATAGTTTCACCTCTGATATCTCCCCCCTTGTTCCCCACCCTAACCCTAACCCTTTCTCAGGAGTTGCCCAATTGGCAAGCCTTACAGGACAGGATCCGCCGAGGGGAAGCTCGCATTGCCCGGAACAAGCAGATCAAAGAGGCCCTCGAACGCAAGGTAGGACGGAGGGCAACAAATGAGGGAGGAACGGAGAGACTGCCAGAGAAATAAAATGATCGGCCACTCCCAGTTACGAGAAAGATGTACGATAGGCCATCTAGGCTTAAGAATATTCCTCCCCTCAAATTTCACGCCTTTTCGTCCCTTTAAATTCCTCTTTTCCTCATTCTCCTCCTAGGTGGCCGGGCATAAGAATCCTTTACAGACGCTGACGCTCAATTACCAGGGCGGCATTGTAAGTCGAGAGGGAGGGAGGGAGGAGGGAACGGATGCCACGTCACCGCATGTGTATGCTCTCTGGCAGGTCCGGCGGCGAGCCGGGAGAGAGACACATGGGAAGATTAGTTTGCATCTTTTCGCTTTCCATCATAACGGGCTGTCTCTTCTTTTCCATATACGTTCGTCTCCGCAGGGTAAACAGCAGCAAGGCCGCCTTTGGACGGATGAAGAGGATATATTCCTCCTCATCCTCATGCATAAATTCGAATATGGCAACTGGGAGCGCATTCGCATGGAGATTCGGAAGGTACGGTGCTTCGCCGCCTCCCCCTTTCCTTCTCTGTTTGCCTCATTCTGATCTGGAGCTTTGACTTTTCTTTCATCTCCACACGTTCCGCAGAGCGAGAAATTTTGTTTCGATTGGTTTTTCAAAAGTCGGTCTCCTCAAGAACTCAACAAGCGCGGCGACACCCTGATCAAGTTGATCGAGCGGGAATATGGAGAGGCGGAGGGTGGATCGGGAAGGAAGGTATACTTGGAGGGGATGTGGAGGGGAATAAAATAGGGTAAATCGAAAAGGAGAAGGAGAGGAAGGTCTTGCGTTGTCGGTTTGCAATTTTTAATAGCATGGTGGAAAATTAAATAGCTGAACATGCCTCTCATACTTCTTATTATCAACAAAATTTTCCTTGATGCTTCAGTCCTATTCTAGTCAGAGGCGGAACAAGCGAAAGCGCGAGGAGGAAGGCGAGGCGGCAGGAGAGGACGAGGAAGATGAGGACGAGATGGAGATTGAGGACGATGAAATGGAAGATGAGGGAGAAGAAGACTACGGACAAGACGAGGAGAGCTTGGCCAGTGGTGTCGTGTCTGAATCGACGCAAAAATCAACGCGTTCAAAGGAAGGTAGTGGGATGCATAAAAAGAAATGGTCCTACTAGAACGGAAGGCAGGAATAACAAAAATAATGTTTTCAGAATCCACCCCAGGGTCGGGACGTGGACGTCGGACATCAGTCTTTCCTCGAGCCTAGGGAGAACGTGCAATGATTTGATACCACTTCTCCGGAAAATGAGACCAAAGCACCATTGCATTGCAAAATACGCGGCTTGGTTTTGGGACTGCCTTATGTACACGGCATGATCTGCCGCGCTCGCTTCTCCGAAAGTCAATTTTACCTGCACCGATCGACCTGTCGGATCAAAGCGGCAGATAAAATTGTCTGGAATCCTACGAGAAGAATCAAGAAAGCATACTTAAAAAACGTGATGGCAAAGCATTCAGTTGCCCCCATCTCATTGTCGCCTACTCAAACCTCCTGCCATTGCCATGCAATGCCCTACAAGCTGTAGACATCTTTAGGGAAAAAATACCATCGCCTTCCCAGCACGTTTGATTAGATTGTCAACCCAAAAAATGAGCCCCGTTCGTTCTTTGTACGTCCTTCGTCTCGCGTGGCATTGGGAGATGTTTTTTCCTTTCTGACGGCTTGTGTGACCGAGAGCAATCAGACGCCGCCGGGCTGCGGCTGGAAAGAGCTTGGAAGCCCCTCTTTCATGCAACCATCTCTCGTTGCATCTGTCTTTACAACAGTGACTTCGAGGTTGCTAGACACCCAAAACCTGATTACATGTGAATTTGGCTGTGTACGAGATTAGAGAGGGTTGTTTTTTAGTATTAGACTGGAAAAGGATTGAGACTTCCGTCAAAAAGTGCATCGTGTATTCCACTCCTGTGCTCATCCTGTCAAAACTTTGCTCCCACCAACAGTACATTCAAGAAAAGTCATGGCCGCATGGCGTGCTTCCATCTCCAAGCACGTTCGTGAGCTCCGTTTTCTCATAAGCGCTTCTGAGGAAAGCAGCGCCGCCGCGCGCTCTTACATCAGGCACAACTATGACGAGCTGAAAATGCTGAACCCCACTACCCCTTTCCTCGTACGCGATGGCTGGCCAGGAAAAGATCCTTACGTGGTTGCCACATATGACTGGGGAAAAGAAGTGATAAAAACCATGGGCGGCTTGGACGAGAAGGGCATCGATGCCTTGTTAAAAGGCTTAGTCGAGGATGGGAAAAGCCTTCCGAAATACACACATCCGCCGCTGAGGGGTACGCCGGACGCCATCGTGGACGCTTTGCCACGGGACGTATTCTACTGAGCAAAGAATGTTATTTTCGTGCGAGTCCCTGTGACAAGGAACCGGAAAGAGAAGGCCAGAAGTAGGCATGGAAAGGGGGCGAGACGCAGGTGTCGGAGTCGGGAGGCCGATGAAAGATAATGGCAAAACCAGAAAAACAACTCTCGGGGGGAAAATCGTTCCTTGCCATCGTAGCCCCCACGCATTGAAAAGATTTCAGTATTTCAGGCCCGGTGGGAGGGCCTCCGTAACTTCTCATCTCTCCCTCCCCACCCCCCGTATCGCTTCAACGCATTTCCCCGTCGTCCTAGGCAGGAATCTTTCTCTCACTTCCTCCGCCTTCTTCCACCCCCCATTTTCACGCCACCCTTGCCGTCCTCGTCCCCTTTCTTCTTCTCCGCTTCCACCCGGCTTGCCACATCCAGCATGGCCGCGTCCCTGGCTGCTCCGTTCCCTGAACCTTGAGCACCCACAAATTTGCCTCTCCCTTTCTTGCCACGCTTGTTGTACGAGCGTTGGTTCTTGGCAATCCATCGCTCAGGGTCTGGTGGAGGGCCGGGACGACTGGCGTCGTATTTCCCCTCAGCCGTTAGTTTCGCCAAATAAACGGTTCGAGCTCGGGCCCGTTGCCGCCTCCGGACTTCGGCTTTTTTCGCTGCTTTGGCATGCTCTTCCTCCTCTTTTTCCTTCTGGCCCCCAGGGGCCGCGCCGGGCGGCAGCGTCCGCCGTTCTCCTCCCCCCTGCCGTCGAGGCAGCCCGGCCTCCTCTAGAATGCTGGCGTCCACCTCCTCGTCCTCGTTCCCTCCTTCCCCTTCCACCGCCGGCAGCTCCGCCTCTGCGATTTTCCCTGCTTCTTCTCCGTCCACCCACGACATTGCCATGACCAAGTCTGCCAGCGTGCGGAGCCTCACGTCGCTGTCCAGCTCTCCCTTGAGCTTGTCCGAGTCCAAAAGCGCGCGCAAGGCCGTCGCGGCCCCTGCTTGATCCCCTTTGGCTCGGCGGAGGGCCGCAGTTCCCCGCAACAGCTTGGCAAGGAAGGGAGGAGGAAGAGAGGGCGGGAAGGAGGAGACGGCACGGTCGAATGTGGCCAGCACTTCCTCCTCCAAGCCGAGTTTGGCGTAAATGGAAGCCACGGTGGCGACCACAGCCGGGTATCCTTGCAGGGACGGTATGGATTCCAGCACTTGGGCGGCTTCGCGCAATTTTCCCTGATCGACCAGGCACTGGGCCCAGGCCGTGCCCACTTGTTGCTCGGCGTCGACGCTGTCCTGCGACGGGGAGCCACGCGCCATGGCTTGCACGGTCTGGAACAGGGTTTGGAGGTCTCCCGCGGGGTCGGTCGCGGCCCTTTGCATCTTGATCGCGACCTCGACCAGGGCCACACGCCAGGTCCCCGGGGCCTGTCCTCCCCCCTTTGCCGTCGCCGAAGCTGCCTCCTTCTTGAGCGCGGCCACCGCCTTTTCCGCGTCGTCCAGCCTGCCAGAATGCACCAGCATCAGCGCCTCGTTCACTCGGAGCAAAATGCTCTGTCCGGGTATCATTTTGGGCCCGGCCTCCTCTAAGGCTGCCTGCAACTTGTTCAAACCGCCTTGCGCCTTGGTCTGGCCCCTACCGCCCTTCAAAGCTGCCGCGGTAATCATCGCAGAGGCGCGGACCACAGGGTCCGAGAGCTTGTTCGCTTTCTTTGTCAGCGTCGACACCATCTCCAGGCCCTCCCGGCGTCGTCCCTGGGAGGCCAAGACGTAAGCCAGCTCCTGTCGAATCCCGCTCCCTTCGTTCAGGATGTCCACAGGCGACATCTCCTCTTCCAACCCCAGTCGCTCGCAGACATTCAAAGCTTCCCGCAGACGCGCTTCAGCGGCACTCAGGTCGCCCGTGTCGACGAGGGCGGCACCGGAATTGAAAGCCAACTCGTAGGAGGTCTCACGCAGCTCTGCCTCAAGGGGAAAACGAGATAAAGCCTCCTGGCCGCGACGGGCTGCCACGAAAGCCGCGTACAGATTGGTCAGCAACTCGACATCCTCCTCGTCTCCCGCCTTGCGTCCCTCCTCGACCAGAGCCGAGAACACCTCAATGGCCTCATCATATCGGCCTTCTTTGAATAAGACTTGGCCCCGCAAATGCCGAAAGGATATTTCATTCTGCTCGGGACTTCCGTCCAAGACAGCCAAGGCCTCAGAACCTCGTCCCAGTCTGTACAATGCATAGGCTCGTTCGAAATCCTGAGCTGGAAGTGCCGTGGTTAAGGCAAGAGCATAGTCCCCTGTGTGCAGGGCTGCTGCTGCCTTTGCTGCCCGGGCTTCCAGCTCGTCGGGCGCGCTTTTCAGAACTGCGTCAGCGGCAGACAGCGCCTCTTCAAAAGCTTCCTCTTCCAGTGCATGGTAGAGCGTCGCGTAGAGATCTTGAAGCTCCGCCGACGGGGCCACAGGGGCTTGTGCCATGATGCGACTGGAGGGGGATGGTCGGTGTGGAGGTGAGAGAAAGGTGTCAAGGCGATCAACGAGGCGCAGATCTGCGAAAGACGAGCCAGAGCTGAGAATCCCAACGAGCTTGCAGATCGCCTTTGTACATGACTTTGATGTGCATCGACAAGTACAGACACAGGAAGACTTCCATACGAACGAGGCTATGGTCGTCTTGCCTTGTAGAGGGAGGCGCGAATGTGGTCCGTGAAAATATGCCCTTCTTCTACCATCAAGGATCTTTTACAATGATATTATGCCCACAGCATCTGCAGATTGGCGCAGCAGAGTCAAAGCCATTGACACCGACACAAGTCTGCTTTGACAGTGGCTTCCAAACCTATTTCTTGTTTTTTAAGGCCTGCACACCATCGTCAATACAACTGCACCAACCTTACATACGTACAAGCACGATATAAGCTACAAATACACACGTAAATGTAGCAACTAAAGGCTTGTATGGCTGCGCACTTGTACATAAAGACAAAGCGCTCGAGGCATTGCAAGACTTCCATGGTCCTCGCGCCTCCGGCCGTCAGCTGTCGCTTTTTTCCCCTTCGGCTTGCCTAAGACACCACTGACACTTAAAATTGCCTGAAAATGATTTCCTTTCCGAGTAACTTGACACAACAAGTAGAATAAGTGTATCAACAAAGGCAATTCTAATGCTGCATTATCAGTTACAGCAGCTGACAAATATTTGTTTTGCATCGAAGAGGCTCACAAGAGGTAAGATCCCGACTCAGACAATTCCTTAGCCCCTGGCCTGATTCTGAAGACAATCAGCCATCCCATCATTTTCGAGTATTTAAGATTTTATTTTCAAGTTTTAAATGTACTGCAACTGCACCCTATACAATTTTCAGCTGATCATTTCAACTTGGCGTTCCTCACTTTCATTCGATCCGTCGGTGTGGGCCGTGTACATCTGCTCACCCTCCCGGTTACCTCCCTTCTTCCTATTTCTCCGGGCACCCGCCTGTGCTGCAACCCGTTCAAAATATTCTTCCACCTCTTCAAGAGACTTTCCTTTCGTTTCAGGAAAGAAGACATACACGTAGGCCCCAGTGCCCATCGTCATGCAGGCGTAGAAGAAGAAGAACCCCATGGGTGTCAGCGCCTAGGTGAGAGACATGAATTTAATAAATTAAAACTGGTGATACATACACAGGAAAGCTTGTTATACAATCGAATAACTGAAACCCATCTCTTCCGGGTGTCCTACCTGGACCAGGGGGAGCGTTGTACTCGCAACGATTCCAGCGATAAGACGGTTGGAGGACGTTGCCAATGACATGGCCTTGGCACGGATGCGCGTGCTGAATACCTCAGTGGTCCCTACCCACGTTAATGGACCAACTCCCAAGGAGAAAAAAGCGACATAGAGGCACATACCTACCACCATCAACCAGGCCAGACTCTCTCGTTCAAAGGCCAGGCCCATCACGATCAGGAAGACAAAGAGTCCTCCGATGGAGATGAAAAGCAAGGGCCGACGACCCATTTGGTCCACGTACAGGGCGGCTAAGATGGTGAAAAGCGTTTTGCTCGCCCCTACAAGGATGGTCATCCCAAAGGCCGCGTTCTTCGTGACAAAGCCGGCGTCTCTCATGAATTCTGGAGAGAAATATATCAAACTTTCACACCCGCTCAATTGCTGGCAAGCCGCAAGCCCAATCCCTGCCAAAAGCATCAGCCGCACGGGCGGAGTCGGACAAAAAATGGCGTGCCAACTGCTGTGTTTATCCGCGGCGAAATCAGCTTGTATATGATGTTCTATCTGAGCAACAACACCGTCCACATTGCTCCCTGGCATGTAAACTTTCCGCAATACTGCTACGGCTTCCTCCCGCCGACCCCGCATCAAAAGCCAGCGGGGAGATTCCGGCATGACCGTGAAGGAGAGGACGATGAGGATGGAGGGCATCACCATCCCTAAGCCCAGCATCAAGCGCCAATCCAGTCCAGGCCCCACATCTAGAAGTGCGTAGTCCGCGACGAAACCCAACATGATCCCAAAATTCAGCGCCACCTCCGAGAAGGACACCAGGTGCCCACGGTGGCTGGGAGGGGCGATTTCGCCAATGTAAAGTGCGTCAATGGCGAGCCCGAGGCCCACCCCAATACCAATGAGAAAACGGCCAAACATGGCGAGGGGAAAGGCCCGTGCTAGCACCTGCAAGGCAGGAAGGTCGATGGAAGTGAGAAAGGGGAGGGACAAAAGCAAGCTTGTCAGGGGGTTGAATGCGGGCAAACCATCGGAGGAATATTTCTTGAGCGTATACTGCAGGGACAAAGCTGTACCCGCCTCTCCGTCACACAGCCTGCTTTCAGCATGCAGTCGTGCACGCATGCTTCATGCGTACCCACCCGTCAATATTTAAAGATAAGAAATACTCCTCACTCTCACCTGAATCAGGATGCCCGTGATGAAAATAACGCAGGATATCGAGAAAGTGCGGCGACGGCCAACCATGTCACAAATGTATCCCGCGTTCAAAGCCCCAAAAATGCAAAAGAAATTCATGGAACCTGCCGGGTAGTTGTCCATTCGTGAGAAAAAAAATTCAGAGGTGACAACACCGCATAAAAGGTAGCTTCTTCGCGTTTGAGGAAGGAAAAAAAACGAATGAGAATAACCGATCCCACGTTCCTCTTCCAGATAGCATGCCCCTCGGACCACACAATCCTCATAAGATGTTGAGCGGTCCGAACGTACCAACATAGAAGCTAAGGTCCCAGGATGACCACTCGAATTCTTCCTGCATCAAGAGTGCCGCGCCTCCGACAGAACCAACATCGTAGCCTAAATTGCAGCTATTTAAGCAGGCCATGGCCGCCACGAAGTAGGAATATTTGGAAGGAGGCGGATGAGTGAAGACATTGTCACTCAACGTCGATTCAATGCGTGATATTGATGATGAAAGACTGGAGCCTCGGGCGTCTTGTAGAGATGTCGGTGGAATTTCGGGGGACGAAGCCTCTCCGTCTGGTGGCACGTTGGCGGAGGGTTTTGTATCGGCAACATGTACAACAGTATCTCCTTCTGATGGGTTTACTGACGAACTATGCACGTATACAGCCACATTTTTACTCGTGCCTTGAGGCATCCCGGTGTCGGGGCCAACGAAGGGTGTTTTTTAACTTCACCAGCTCCTCAGAAAGCGTCTTTCAGCGGCTTGGGTTTCAGTTTAGTGGCTGGTGTCAAATGTGTGGTGACCCAAAAAACGTTCGTTAGAGAATCAAGTATTACGCGTTACTGATGTGTTGGTTAAAAACCAGGTAAGAGACATGACCTTCCTCACGAAATAACTATGGGTACGTCCCTCAAGAAATTTTTCTCGCAATGTTCGGTTGCAAGGATGTTGGTACTGTCGTGCTTCCAACGGCAGACCCATGGTCTTGCTGAAAGAGCTTGCCATGGGAGTTCTCCGGCATCCCATCTTCATTGCATCCGAAAACATAGCTTAAATTCTAAGGCATATGTGTACAACTTTTTGGGTAGTTTTCACGCACATGCGTGTCTTTGCGGGCTGGCGTATGTGGCAATGGTAAAAATTGCGCGAAGATCCCGTGCGGCACGTAACGTCACGCACATGTCCTTGCGAGCCTGGGGTGCCGATTTTGACGCTAGACTATCCCGACACATACAAGCAGTCCTGTCAATTAATGGTATGCGTCCTAAATAAATCAACAAAATTGAGGGAAAATACATTAGTGAGCTCGTATAGTAGAAGTAGGTGGATGCCGCCTTGTCTTTCCTCCCCCCTGCCTCGCCCGTCGTCCCATGATTGGACCGTCCCTTTCTCGGAACCTGGACATGTAAGCATCAATGTGCACTGTAATCCAATTTGAACGGAGCTTCTTAGTTTCCGTGTAACATGCAGAGTGGCGTGCCATTTTTAGTATGCAAATCTTGTAAAGTAGAACAAGGTCGCTGGGTTTGTAACGGAGAGCACGCACGGTGACTGTGGCACCTTCATAAAACCGCTGTTTGTTTAATTACTTTGCCGTAAATCCACCTTTCCGTATCTGTGACTATTCCGAGAGTTTACTTTACTCTCCTGGTCGAAGTCGTCATTATCAAAGGGCTATTTGCTGCCATGTTTCTGTCTTTCACCAAACCATGCAACAACTGCGACCTGTCTGTTTTTGTACTCAGCGCCGCGTACCGAATGCCTCAAGAGTCGGCAGCCACATAGTCCTTTGACAACAACCACGCGACGACATCATCGGACCATTGCGGAGAAAGCGCCGGATTGTGGGCGGCCCCGCGCATCCACCAAAACTCTACCTGGCTCCCGCCCTTGCAGACCCATCCTGTCACTTCCGTTTCCCTTCCCTCCTGCTTGCAATTGTGGTCTCTCCATTGATCATAGCCCTCGTTATCGTCGAAAGGTCTCGAGGGGTCACAGTCATAGTCCCTGCTCGTCTCCAAATGAGGGGCGGCGGGGCAACGATCCACGGTTGTCCAGTTCCCTACGACACTTGCACACAAATCCGCCTTCACAATCACGTCCTCAGAGGCGCATACTTCCAACACAGAGATGGGGTGGGAGGGTGCGCACACACTGGGGATTTCGCCCGGGGTGACGCTGGCGATGGCCGCGAAGAGTTCCCCGTGCTCACAGGCCAAGATCTGCGTCATGGCCCCGCCGTTCGAGTGCCCCAGCATGTAGACCCGACGAGGGTCCACGTCGAGAGTGCGGATGGCCTCTTTCACCAAACTCGTCAGGTACGTCACGTCGTCGGGGCCCTGATGATCGAAATCGCAACAGCGAATCCCGTTCCAGAAATGCTTGCCTTCGCTGTTCACGGTCCCATTCGGCAAGAGAGCCAGAAAGCCACCATGTTGGTTGATTCGCGCGCTGAGCCCCAAAAAATGGTCGTGATAGGAGGCATCAGACCCGTAGCCGTGAAGCATCATGATCAAGGGCCAAAGTTTCGCTCCTGCTTGGTCCTCACTTCCATCTTCCGATTGATCGGCGGGATAGTTATCGGGTAGAACGACGCGAGCCGGTCTCTCCGACTCCTCCGCCAATGTTATGTACCTTGGGACGAGCCTTACGTGCTCTATCGTAGGCTCACTGTTTTCTGTCGTCACTTTGTACACTTCCTCCGTTATCTGAGAGGCTACTGCACCACGCCCACCTGCAGGATTGTAGTGCCCATTCACAGTATTCTTGATTTCCCCCTCCGATCCTACATCATGCTCTTTTGCCGCGAAAGGCGCTTCAAGCTCACCCATGCGGACCTTTGCGTCCGGAATTAGACTGAACGCTTCCAAGGCACGACGCAACCGGTGAGGTGGAGGAGATGTAGGCGTGCTCGATGTGCAAGCCACAAGAAATCCCGCAAGAAAACTGCCGGCAATCAGAACGTACAAACGACCCATGACTCTGAAAGGGAAGAGAGGACGAAGCCAGTGAAGGAGGGAGCCAGAATTATTTTGTTGACAGACAATCAAATGGAAGGGAAACTGTAAAGACAATTGGCGGTATCCTGTATTCATTATGTTTTATGGGGAAAAGATGCTTCGACAGTGGCCTCGATATCAAAGGTCCAAGACGTTTATGTAATGAATGTACTAGGACGGGGGGGTAGGGCGTAATATGGGCCAACGTAAACTAGTAAGAAAAAAAAGGTCAAAGCACTCAAAAGACAGTTGAAGTTTTCAGGTACCACGCTGTTCATTCCATGCCTGCAAAATAACGTGTATGCCATCACAACCACGCTTGGTACTGACTATTGGGAGGAAGGAGGAAGACCCATGGCGGGTTGATGCGCTTTCCTTCAAGCCGGCTTAGACCACTGGAGTCAGAGGAGAGTCACGCGCACGCCAGCCACCTTGTCCATTTACTTCCTTGGCCATCCTAACTAACGCCAGGACGACTGTGACGGGCACATTTCAATTGATATGCCCCGATCCGAGTTTGTTGGCGTTAATTTGTCGTAAGGCTGCCCGGTAATGGTGGTACGAGTGAACGCGTCCTCCACTCAAGCCGACCTGGCCGTCACGATACGATGCTTGCGGTTTTCAGGCCTTCAATTTCAACAAGTGCAACCCTTTTCTGGTGTCGAAAATCCACACAATAGGTTACAGGACATTATTCCTAGGCCGTGGAAGGGGTATAAGAGGAGATTGTGGGCCTGCTTCCCTGATCTTTGGGTCCTAAATACCTTCCTGGTGCTCCTCCCTTGCCCTGCCCCTTGGTGCATTGGTTTTCCAGTCCCCTACCTCACAAAGGTAAGACCAAGCACTCTCAAAAAATCATTTCTGCCTTTCTTTTAAAAATCGCAACCCGTGTACTTATACCAGGAGGTCCGTGGTGCGAGTGTCGGGTTTTTTGTTCTTTTCTTTCTTGAAACTCTTTCAAGTCCGTGAGTCCTTTTAATCCTCCTGCCAGGATTAGGGATAGGGCTAGTACCCCTCAAAACCCCGCTTTCGCCGTGACCTACCATCCTCATACGTCCTCCGCACTCATTACAACTATGAGCTTCGTTTTGTATCCCACTATTGATTCCTCTTCGTATATCTCCAACATAGCCGACATCACTCCAGGATGTGTCGTCTCACAGCGTACATTGGCACGCCCATCGTAGCTGCCGATCTCGTGACTCGCCCCAACCACTCCATCATCACGCAATCTTTCGCCGCACGCGAGCGCCTGTGTGAGACGCACTACACACCGCCCTGCATCAACGGGGATGGCTTCGGGATCGGGTGGTACTCCTCTGACATGTCGGAAGACCCCGAGCCTTGCATCTACCGCAGTACCCGACCGGCGTGGAACGACGAAAATTTGATGCAACTTTCAGAAAAAATACGTTCTCATCTCCTGTTCGCCCACGTGCGGGCCGCGACCCCTGGCTCGGTGGTAGCCGAGCGCCTCTGTCACCCTTTCCGGTGCGGACGCTACCTGTTCATGCACAACGGCAATGTGGGTGGCTTCGACCGCGTCCGTCGACGGCTGATGAATCGACTCAACGACGCCTGCTTCGAATTCGCGGTGGCGAACGGGGCGAGCGACACAGTCGTGTGTTTTGCCCTGTTTTTGAACGCCCTGCCCGACCACATGGCCGTGGTCTCCCCTGACGTGCTCCGGCAGAACATGGAGGGCGTCGTGGCCCTGATCGTTCGCACCTGCCAAGAATGTGGGGTGGAGGAAGCTTCCTTGTTGAACTTTGTCATCTCGGACGGCCTCATGCTCCTGGCCACCCGTTTTGTCCACGACCCGAAATCCCCCGACTCCTCGCCAGCCTCGCTCTATTTCGGCGCGGGCACGGCGTACGAACGCAAGACGACCACCACGGCTGGCCCGGGGGGAGCAGTGGTGGCCGGGACGGGAGGAGAGTACGGCATGACCCACACTGACCGGCGGATCAAAGTCGTGATCGCCACCTCGGAGCCCCTCTCGGACAACCACACGGACTGGGTGGTGGTCCCGCCCAACAACATGCTCATCGTCACGCCCGACCTCCACCTGCTTCTGGCCCCCCTGGGGGCCTCGGACGCGATGGGCTTTGCATTGGAGAACATCATGTCGATGGAACGACGGCTTCTGCCGATCGAACTCCAGGATACGCTGGGCCCGGTGGCATCTCGAGCGGTCTTGGGGAGGGAAGGAGGCGAGCCCAGGGTGGAAACGGCGCGCCCTGCGTCCTTGTCCCCGCGCAAAAGG
>Ga0102934_1001160_pt1 | contig 18208 bp, 19 predicted proteins | sample SalPonR2_A_D1_MG_FD_78175 | JGI IMG/M metagenome (GOLD analysis project Ga0102934, IMG submission 78175) | Salt pond soil microbial communities from South San Francisco under conditions of wetland restoration - Salt Pond MetaG R2_A_D1_MG | ecosystem: Environmental > Aquatic > Marine > Intertidal... | reverse complement strand
TTTGGTTGAGCTCCAAAATTTCGGTATTATCGGTATAAATAAGATTAATGACGCCAAGAGTAAATTGTTCTTGCTTAATAAGGGCGGGAATAAAATCCTGGAGTAAATTATAAAATGAAATCGAAAACTTTTTATTTAAATGGTGAACATGGAGTGCCATCTAGTCTTTCTTAAAATGCATTCGCACCAATTTTCCATCATTCTCAAAATGTACAGAATCAGCCAGATGTTTCATTAAATAAACGCCCCTCCCGTGTATGTTTTCTACATTTTCGGGTTTGGTGGGATCGGGTATACGTGAATAATCAAAGCCATCTCCTTCATCCTCTACACCAATCACTATTTCATCATCTTCTATCTTTAAGGTTACATACACTTTTTTATTGACATCCTCTTTATTCCCATGAACAATACTGTTGTTAACAGCTTCTACAGAGGCGATTAAAATCTTTCCATATACTTCTGAGTTAATTTCATGTTTCTCTGAAAATTCATCAATCATTTTTTCCACCTGATTGATGTTTTCAATTTTAGATTCAATGTCAATTGTTTTTTCCATAAATTTTGATTGGTGCGTAATTTAATTTATACTGTAAAATTACAGTAATTGTTTCAAATATTCCCGATAAATTTAATAAAAAGGTGTTTTATTCCAACCAAACCTCAGGATTGAGCTTTTCACTCTCCCTGTATATTTCAATATGCAATAAATTCTCATCGCCAGACTGATCATTGTAGACTTCTCCAATAACATCACCTTTCATAACAAAATTTCCTGTTTTGACTGTTACATCGACTAAGTTTGAATAAACAGTAAGGTAGTTTCCATGACGGATTATAACAGTTAAATTGGCACCCGGGATGGAGACCACTTTCCGGACCACTCCATCAAAAATGCTTTTAACCTCCGATTTATTGTTAACATTAATGTCTACTCCATTGTTGTAAGTCTTTATTCCTTTCAAAACGGGATGATCATGCTCCCCAAACTTCCTGGTAATGACACCGTCATTAATGGGCCATGGAAGTTTCCCCCGGCTGTTTTGAAAGTTCTTTGAAATTTGTTTCTGTCTTTCCGTAAGATTTTTCCAAAGCCTGGTTCTATTTCTTTCTTCCTCAATAATCTTCTCAATTTCATTTTCCAGCTGAGCAATGATTCGTTGTTTATCTTTCAGTTCCCTCCTCAGCTTTTTCTGCTTGTTCTTTAATTCCCTGACCCGGTTGTTTACTTTAATCCTTTCGTTCTTTAATTTTACTTTCTCCTGGGTTTTATAAGCTAAGATTTCTTTTTTATCCTTTTTAAGACTCTTTAATTTTTGTGTTTCATATTCCAATTTCTGTGTTTTTATAACAATTTCCTGACCCTGGCTCCTTCGGTATTCTGCGTATTGCTTAAGATATTTATATCGTTTGTAAGCCTGGTTAAAACTTTCTGAGGCCAAAATAAACATCATCTGATCCAGGTCATTCTTATGTTTATAGGCATAATAAATAATTTTTGCATAATTCTTTTTAAGCTTTTGTAAATCCTGATTCAGCAATTTAATTGCTTCCTGGTTATAAATGATCTGCGTGTCAAGATTTGAAATCTGTTGGTTTAGCTGTTTGATAAGGTTATCCCGCAGATTGATCCGCTTTTTTAAAACATACAAATGATTAAGTGATGATTTTTTGTTTTGCTTCGTGTTTTTTATGATTTGGTTGGTGAGTTCAATTTCTTTCTGATTTTTCTCAATCCTCTTTTGAAGCTCTTCTTTGGATTGAGAAAAGGAAGCAGGAAGGGTAAGGTATCCCAGAAGGGCAATTATAATAAAAGCATATACTTTTTCCATAAGCGTTAAAGATATATCACCTCATATTTGTCAGAGTAGGAAAAGTCAATAGATTGTTCCTGTCCATATTCAAATTTGCTGCACTTTAAATGTATAAAATTTTGCGTTCCATCCTTCATGTAAGTAATTTTAAATTCATGCGGCAATTGTTGTCCTTCTGCATTAATAAAACTTTTATAATCAACATGCAGGGGCTGAATAATATTTTTTTTATAAATAATCATATAACGTGGACGGAGCAACATGGGGTCATACCAAACAGAATACGAAGTATTTCCTTTGGAAGAGTCCGGTGTAACGGTACCCATATAAGGGTAGTTTTCAGAGGGGGATACCGGTTCAGGAATTCTTTCAACGGTTCCCCCGCGGGGTAAATTTCCTGTAAAGATGTTTTGCAGATAATCCAAATTAAGAGGCAGTGGCAACATGGGTTTAATATTCATGTAATCAGAAACAAATACTTTTTTTGCCTGCCGGTTTATCAGAGTAACACTATCAGGTGTGAAATATATTCGTGAAATTTCAAATCCCAAAGCAGCTCTAAGAGACAAAAGAGCAGAGGTATTGTTTATAATTTTCAGAGAACCATAAAGCGTGTTTTTTTGTTCTTCTGCATCCAGTTTAATGGTAAAATTTTTAATGACGAGGGATTTAAAGCCTACATTTTCCTGCTGCAATCGATTATACAGCGCATTCATATTGGTTGGTAATTCAGGTTTCACAGATTTTTCCTGCTTTATTGTTTTACAGGAAAAAAACATTATGGAGATGAAAAGAATATACAATATTTTCCTTATCATGATTTATTCGGGTAATTTTCTGTGTTTTATTTTATATTCCAGTTCTTCTGAGTCTCTCCCTTTTTGCCAGGCTTTTTCCCATTGTTTTACGGCTTCATCTAAATTTCCGTTTTTATAAAGGATGTCTCCATAATGTTCTATAATATCTCCATCATTATGTCCTCCATTATTGATGGCTTTTTCTATATAGCGCTCTGCTTTACGATATTTACCTAACTTATACAGGATCCATGCATAGGTATCCAGGTAAACCGAATTATCCGGTTCTTTCTCAATTGTTCTTTCACTATAATTTAATGCTTTTTCCAATTTTTCATTACGCAGGGATAAATAATAACTGTAATTATTTAAAACCAGCTGGTTATTGGGTTGTATCTTAAGTGCTTTTTCAAAATACCGATCCGATTTTTTATGTGCCTCCTTATTATGAAAGGCTTCAGCTAACTGGATATAAAAATCAACTTTCATATCAGATGCTTCTTCAGGAATAAAAGACAGTCCCTGCCGTAAATAGTAAACTGCGGAATCATATTTCATCATTTGATTGGCAGCCAGAGAGGTTAAAAAATATAACCGGGGCTTCTTTCTGAATTTAGATATTGCTTTTTGTCCCTGACGGTATAACTCTGAAAAATTTCCCTGAAAACTATATACAGACAAGAGCTGTTCCCAGTAGATATATTTGGTGCCATCTGTGTATGCCAGAATCTTTAAATGTTTAGCAGCCTTGTCGAGGGAATTCAGTTTTAAATATAAATCTGCATATAAAGTATGGATTTCGTTGCGTTTGGGATATTTCTCACTCAATTCGCTCAAGCACTCTTCCAATTCAAAAGAATACTCCAGCACTTTTTGGTCCTGATTCATTAAATTAATAAATACCAGCATCTTTGTTCCGAAACGAATGCTTTCGTTGGAAATAATGTCATAATAAGCCTCTATGGCTTTTGAATATTTATTATTCTGCTGATAAAATCTTATTCTTGAAATTTGCCCCATATTATTGGTACTATCAATCTCAAAGAGCCGTGAATACATTTCTTCGGCTTTTTCATATTCATTATAGGATGCATAAAGCTCGGCCAATATTCCATAGAGTCGTGTATCATTCGGTGATTGTGCAATTAATTTTTCAATTTCGTTAATTGCTTTTTTCTTTAGTCCCAGATTCGAATAAACCCTTTGTTTTCTTATGGCGACATCTTTATTGCGTCCGACCTGTTCCTCAATTTTATTGTAATACCTGAGGGCTTTTTCATATTCATTGCTTTCATTATACATATTGGCAAGACGATAGATAAAATCAAGATTGCCGGGTTCAAGTCGTACCACATTTTCATACTGAACAATAGCGGAGTCTAATTGATCCCTTCGAAGATAGAGATTGGCAAGGTGCAACCGATACCATTTATTATCAGGATTTAATTGTATGGAATTACGGGCATAGTTAAGAGCATCTTTTATCTCATCAATTTTATCAGCGATCAAAGACATTTGATAATAGGGTTCCGGAGCCGAAGGGTTCAGCTCCCGGCAATAATCAAAATATTGTAATGCCTCAGATAAAGTTCCTGTATATTTAGAGGTTAATGCTTTATAAAACACAAATTTATACTTTAGACTGTCTTTTGTGCTCAGTTCAATATTTACAGCCTTCCCGGCGGCATTTTTAGATTCCTGTTTATTTACCGTTCCGCAACCGGTAAACAGGAGAATCAAAAGAGAAAGGTAGATGAAAAAAAATCTCATATTTATAATTTTATATTTGTATAATCCCCGATGCTTAAATCGGTACTTTGTCCTTCAATTTCCACGTGATGTCCAATCATAGAATTTTCAGCGATACAATTTTTTACAATGGAATTGCTTTGTATGATGGAATTATGGATTAATGAACCTTCTATACGCGTATTGTTTTCAATAGAAACATAAGGGCCAATGATTGAATTCTGAAGAACCACATCTTTTCCTATATAACAAGGAGGAATAATCACAGCATTTGATTTTTTATAAGGAAAAGGTTCAAGCTCCTGCTTTGTAAAATACTTTAAGATCTGTTGATTGGTATAAACCGTTGCATCTTTCTTCCCGCAATCATACCATTGATTAACGACTCCTGTTGAAAATTTATTGCCTTTATCTTTCATGCGCTCCAAAGCATCTGTTATTTGGTATTCGCCATTTCCCTGAATTTTATTATCGAGAAGATATTTAATCTCTTTGGCCAGGTGTTCGGCCTTCTTAAAGTAATAAATTCCTATAATGGCTTCATCTGATACGAATACATCGGGTTTTTCATGAAATCCTGTAACGATATCCTCCTGGTTCTTTTCTACAACTCCAAAAGATTCAGGATGATCAACCTGTTTCGTCCAGATGATGCCATCATATTGTTCATCCAGCGAAAACCTGGCTTTAAACAAGGTGTCAGCGAAGGCTATGATTACTTTTCCCTCCAGGCTGTCCTTAGCACAGTAAATTGCATGAGCCGTTCCCAGCGGTTCTTTCTGATATGATATGACGGGCCTGGCATCAATTTTTTCAGCCAGATCTTTCAATTGATCTTCAATCTCCTTCCCAAAATCACCAATCACAAAATTGATCTCTTCAATTTTTTCGGCAGTCACCGTAGATATTTCATATATTAAATGCTCCACTATACTTTTCCCGGCAAATTTTATCAACGGCTTTGGGGTTGTCAGGGTATGGGGTCTCATTCGCTTTCCCATTCCCGCCATGGGTATAATTATTTTCATAACCAATTCATTTTAATGGGTTCCAGTATGTCCAAATCCACCGGCGGACCGGGGAGTTTCATTAAGTTCATTCACTTCAACAAGCTCTGCGTGTTCATATTTTGAGATCACCATCTGGCAAATTCTCTCTCCGGGTTGAATTTCCACTTCTTCGTTTGAAAGGTTAATGAGTATAATTCCTATTTCGCCTCTGTAATCAGAGTCAATTGTGCCCGGGGTATTAAGCACGGTTAATCCTTTCTTTAAGGCCAGACCACTCCGGGGTCGAATTTGAGCCTCATATCCTTCGGGAAGTTCAATATATAAGCCAGTAGAAACAAGAGTGCGTTCCAGGGGTTTAAGCAGTACAGAATTTTCAAGTGAAGCGCGTAAATCCATTCCGGAAGACCATTCCGTACTATATCCCGGCAAATCATTACCCGAGCGGTTAATAATGTGAATTTTCATTTTTTCCATTTTTAAATACAAATTTACGAAGATCTCTTAATGTAATTTTTTCGTGAACGAACACAAAAATGACAAATATGAATAAAAATAATGAATTAATAAGCAGTTTAAAAAATAAATCAAAATCATTTACAAAATATTGCAGCAGATAAATGGCGGCAACCAGGGAGGCGTAATAAAGCAAGGACCTTAGGGGATAGGGTATCGGATAATACTTGCGGCCGAAGAAAAAAGAGATAATCATCATAACGGTATAACAAGCCAGTGTAGTCCAGGCACTCCCTTCATAACCCAGATGCGGAATTAGCAATATGTTTCCAACGATTGTAATCCCGGCGCCAATTAGTGAGATCATGGCTCCATATTGGGTTCTGTTTGATAGTTTATACCATATAGAAAGATTAATCACGATTCCAAGAAACATATTGGCAAGGAGAATAATAGGAACAATATGCAATCCTTCGTGAAATTTTTCATCGATAAAATACTTAATAATATCGAGGTACAGGATAATGAAAAGAAAAATAAAAAAACAAAAGATCAGAAAGTATCGCATGACCCTGGCATAGGTGATTTTAGCATCTGAATCCTTCATTTTAGAGAAATAGAAAGGCTCGGCAGCATAGCGAAACATCTGGATAAAGATGGTCATCATCATACCAATTTTATAATTGGCTCCATAAATTCCAATTTGTTCCAGCGCGTTGTTTTTACCGGGAATAAGTTGTTTCAGGAACATCTTATCTGCAACTTCATTGATAGTTCCGGCAAAACCAACAATTAAAAGCGGTATCGAGTATTTCAATATTCTTTTTAGCAGCCGGGAATCAAACAACCGAAAATTCACCTGTATCTCCGGGAGTAAAAGCAATAAGGTGAAAAGGCTGGCCAGAAGATTCGATATGAAGACATAGGCCACATACAAATCAGGATTATATAGAATCAAAATGGGGGAGTCCGGGTAAGCTTTCTGCAAATATGGAAAAACAACATAAAAGATGAAGTTGAAAAAAAGATTGACAAGTACATTAAAAATTTTCAGATAACCGAATTTTTTGGATTTCCCTTGAAAACGTAATTTAGCAAAAGGAATAGCAGAAAAGGCATCAAGACTCACCACAACAGAAAAGAGCATTACATAAAAAGGCTGATCTTCATATTTTAACAGGGTAGCTATATCAGGCAAAAAGAGGCTTACAAGACCAAGAAAAAGCAAAGTGGTGGTAAGCAGGGAGGCGATGATGGTTGAAAAAACCTGACGCGGATCTTTTTCTGTTTTAGCAAAACGGAAATATCCGGTTTCCAGTCCATAAGTCAGAATAACCAATAAAAAAACAACATAAGAATAAAGTTCACTGACAATACCATATTGTTGTTTGGTAAAAATATTGGTGTAGAACGGGGTTAAAACCACATAGTTCAGCAGACGAGGAACAATGGTTCCAAGTCCGTAAATTAAAGTGTCTCCTGCCAGTCGCTTATACTGATTCACATTGATTAGTTAATAGCTGAGTTATTGAATAAAATAAATCCGAAATTAAAAAGAAAAAAGAAATTTTTATTGTCTTTATCATAATAATTGACACTTAAGCTGGCCGGTCCAAAAATTGTATGGTACACTATCCCGGCATGTCCCATTAAATAATATTTTGCAAAGGGTTTCCCATAAACGGCCAGTTTATTTTCATCCTGGTATATTTCTCTGTGGGGTAAGAACCCGTAGAGTGAGGATCTGAAATGAATTTTTTCATTAAATCTAAAAATGGGCGTAATCCCTGCGGCCACATATTGGTTGGCAATATAATGATCTAAAAATAAAGCCTGGCTGTGAGGAGTTGGATTAAACCAGTTTGAATGAACCAATGTGGAATAATAATTAGAAAACAAGGACGAATTGCTATACTCCCCCTGGATTTCGTATCCTAATGTAAAGTGATTATTAAATTGTAAATGGGAACGATAGTTTAGTTTCACGTGGAACCATTTGTGTTTCTCTTTGATTGATGGATAAATAAAAGAATTATTGCCGGCTATAAATTTTTCCATCCCGTTAATATAGGAAACCGAAAAGTTAAAATGAGACCCATCTGTTGGATATTGTTTGTAATTCAGGGTGTTTTTTTCAAAGATAAGATAAGGATTTAAATAATTAAAATTTGAAAAATCGGCGGTATCTGTTTTATAAAACCTTTCTTTAAGGTAGTATTCAGATTTTATTCTGCCGCCCTGAATTCCAAACCGCAATTTACCATAATGTTTGATGGGAAACCCGATCTCGTGTTGGGTATAATTCTCAGTATTTATCAGATAGGAAGGTCGCACGTCTTCAAAGAAAACCTCCCTGGAGCTGCTATAATAATCCCAGCGGTTTAAAATCAGATCGGATTTAAAATAAAACCGGGGCGGGCCGGGCAAATCGATTCTGCCGGATAATTTGGCTGAACTATATAATCGCCCATAATACACATTGGCTTCAAGCTTTTTGGAATATCTTCCCAAATGATGATAGGTCAACATACCAAAGCCCTGGTTGATACTGCTTGACGAAATATTTCCTCCAAGACTTGCGATAAATTTACTCTCCTGGTCAACATCCAGATTAAGTATGAAACCTTCGGAAATTGAATCATATGTGGCCGTAGGAAAGATGGAAGAGATGTTATTGTCTAAAATTAATTTGAAATAATTGTCCTCTAAGGCATCCAGCGTAAAACTTTTTCCTGTGTTAGAAACATAATTTTTTATGTATTTTTTTTGCTTTTTGTTCACCCCTTCAATATGCAAATCTTTGAATACCAGAGGCTTGAATTTACTTTTAAATTCAGCACGCGCTTTATTTACCCGGGAAGGTAACACTTTCCGTGATATACTCTGTTGAATTGAATCTATCTTTTTCAGTGTGTTTTGATACCCTATTTCAATAATCTTTTCAGGATTATCAAAATTAAACAGTCCGATAGAATCCATATTAAGGTCGATTAAAAAAGAATTGCTATCAGGCATTTCATAATTGGTTTGTCCTAACAACATGCTGCGCACCTGCATGATCAAATCATCCGTATCAGGTACCGGTGCATTCCTGGCAGTTTTACTACCAATAAGGAAATCCGGATCAAAATCGTCCAACAAAACATTGTACGGAAAATTATTGATCATTCCCCCGTCAAAATACACACTGCTGTCTTCCTTAATTGGCTTATAGTAAAAAGGAAAGGTCATGGATGCACGAATGGCTTTAGAGAGGCTTCCTTTTTTAAAAACAACCTCTTTGTTGTGGGAGATATCTACAGCCACACATCGGAAGGGTACAAACAACGAATCAAAATTATACCCGGCGGCTTCTATAGCCGGTGAAAGATAAGACATGAACTGAAAATCCATCAGATGGGTGGGTACCAAATTAAAAGGAATTTTAGCTTTGGGTATAGAATTTTCGATTTCCACCTTAAACTGAAAAAATTCAGGATATTGTTCGTCATTCGCAAGAAAAAGATATTTCTCATCAATCTCACCGCTGGCCCACCTGCTAAAATCTTTTGAAGTCACCAAATTTACCATTTCATCCGTAGAATACCCTATAGAATATAATCCTCCAATAATAGCGCCCATAGAGGTGCCGGCAATATAATCAATAGGAATATGATTTTCTTCAAGGGCCTGAATTACGCCAATATGTGCAAGACCACGAGCACCGCCGCCACTCAGAACGAGTCCTACCTTCTGCGAAAAAAGAACGGAAGGGCTTAAAAGACTGCAAATAAAAAGGCCAAGAAAAATATTAATTCTCATTGTAACAAATATTGACTTCACTACAAAGAAACAAACTTAAAGCATTTCCTTTAAATATTTCTGTTAAAAATATATAAAATACAAGGAAAAGAATGATTTTCAAAAGATCGTTTCAGATATTCTTCTTAAAAAATTATCTTTGTAACGGAATATGGAAAACGACTGGAAAAAAATAGAGAGCCATCTGAAAAAAAATTTTAACCTGAACGCCACTGTGGAAAACGCTCTTTTTCTTATTGGAGTGAATGAGTTGGGATATGGATTTGAAAAACTTGATCAACAATTAAAAACAAAAGTTATTAATTTTGCCTCCATTTTTATTATGAATTTTTTAAATGAAGAGGACAAAAAAAAGCTCGCTGAAAATTCTAACGGAGAGGATATAGAAGAGGATAAAATTTATAAAAAAGCCATTATAAATTATTTCAACCATAAGGAGATTATTAAAAAACAGTCAGAATGATTGAAAAAATAAATCAATATTTACAGGAAATAAAAACATTTGATTCCACCGATCCGGATAAAATAGAACAATTAAGAATAAAATATCTTGGACGAAAAGGTTTGCTCAATGAACTTTTTGCTGAATTCAAAGAAGTTCCAAAAGAAGAAAAACCTGAAGTGGGTAAAAAAATCAATGAATTAAAAAAAGAGGCACAAAAAAAGATAGAACAGCTTTCGAGGCAGGCAAAACAAGAAGGTAATAAACAAAAAATTGATCTGACGGCTCCGGCGAAACCTTATGAACCAGGCTCCCGTCACCCTATATCTCTTATCAGAAAAGAAATTATTGATATTTTCAACCGGGTTGGATTTACCATTTCGGAAGGTCCGGAAATTGAAGACGACTGGCATGTATTCACAGCATTAAATTTTCCCGCGGAGCATCCGGCCAGGGATATGCAGGATACCTTCTTTATACAACGTTCACCCGATGTCGTGCTCCGCACCCATACGTCTTCTGTTCAGGTCAGGGTTATGAAAGACAACCAGCCTCCGATCAGGACCATCTCTCCGGGAAGGGTGTTCAGGAATGAAGCCATCAGCGCACGTGCTCATTGTATATTCCACCAGGTAGAAGGGCTCTATATCGATGAAGATATTTCATTTGCCGACCTTAAGCAGATTCTACTCTATTTTGCGCAGGAAATGTTCGGTAAGGAAACTAAAATCAGATTTCGCCCCTCTTATTTCCCTTTTACAGAACCGTCTGCTGAAATGGATATATCCTGTACATTATGTGGAGGTAAAGGGTGTAATGTCTGTAAATACACGGGTTTTCTGGAAATCCTGGGTTGTGGAATGGTAGATCCCAATGTACTTGATAATTCGGATATAGACAGTTCAAAATATTCAGGATATGCATTTGGTATGGGAATAGAAAGAATTGCCCAATTAAAATACAACGTGAATGACCTGCGGTTGTATTTTGAAAACGACATTCGCTTTTTAGATCAATTTAAGTCAAAATTCTGATAAAAAATCCATTGCCATTTTAATATAAGCAATGGATTTATATTTAAAAATTACTCTTTGCTTTTAGTCTATCTTCTTTCCATTCACCCTGATCTCGGAGGTTATTTCTATCACTTGTTTATATACAGCGCTTACACCACAGTAACGTTCTTCTGATAAGCTTACCGCCTTTTTGAGTTTGTCTTCAGGCAGGTCATTGCCTTCAAAACTATAAATTACATGCATTTTGTTATAATATACCGGATGTTCTTTCGTCTGATCGGCCTGAACCTCCACATTAAAATGATCCGGTTCAGCTCTCATTTTACGAAGAATAGAGATTACATCCATCCCCGTACATCCGGCCAGTGATAAAAGCATAAAAGGTTTGGGTTTGGGCCCTTTATTTTCTCCTCCTACTTTCGGATCAGCATCTATTGTAATGGTATGCCCGTTTACCTCACCTTCAAAAGCCATTTTTCCTTTGTGGTCAATTTTTACAGAAGTTTCCATATATTCAAATATTTAGCTATTTATAACGTTTTTAACAAAAATATATTAATTTTGTTTATAGAAATAATTATATAAACGCCTCTAAATTGCAAAAATAATGATAAAATCAGCTAATTCAAATGGTTTTAACTGTATCGACAGCAACGATACGGTTTTTAAGCATTTAACAGAGGAAGAGAAGCAATTGTTGAATGACGAAAAAACATGCAATACTTACAAAAAAGGTTCTGAAATCTATCACGAAGGAAGCAGAACAAATGGTTTATATTGTATCAATCAGGGCATTGTAAAAATTTACAAAACAGGAATCGATGGCAGGGAACAAATCATTTATTTTGCTAAAAGAGGAGATATTATCGGATATCGTTCCATTTTAAGTGGTGATCTTGCCTGTTCTTCTGCTAAAACCATTCAGGAAAGTCAGTTGTGTTTTATTCCGGGCGATCTGTTGGTCTCCTTAATCAAGCAAAATGGAGATTTTGCCATGGGTGTGCTGCAACAAAGCTGTAAGGAACTGGGAGAGGCCAATTCATTCATTACCGATATCGCGCAGAAAACTGTAAGAGAAAGGCTGGCAGAAGTATTAATTAAACTTAAAATAAATTTTGGGTTGAACGAGGAAGATGAATTACAAGTCTCCCTTACTCGCGAAGAGCTGGCCAATATAGTAGGAACAGCAACAGAATCAGTCATCCGTCTGCTTTCAGAATTTAAACAGGACAAGCTGATTGATCTAAAAGGAAGGAAGATAAAACTCCTGGATGTGAAAAAACTGGAAAAAATATCAAATGCTTTTAATTAAGCTTAAATTTCAAAATATTTTATCAAAACAAGGTTTGCTCATTCCCGCCTTTTCGATACTCTTTATTTAAATGCTTATAAGCTTTAAAAGTAACTTCCCTTCCCCGGGTCGTTCTGTTAATATATCCTTCTTTCACCAAAAATGGTTCATACACCTCTTCAATCGTTCCACTTTCTTCACCAACAGCGGTTGATATGGTATTTAAACCAACAGGCCCCCCACTGAATTTATCAATTATAGTTCCCAGGATGCGGTTATCCATCTCATCTAACCCATGTTTGTCGATATTTAATGCCTCTAAGGAATATTTGGTAATTTCCAGATTCACTGTACCGTCCCCTTTCACCTGGGCAAAATCCCTTACCCTGCGCAGTATGGCATTTGCAATTCTCGGCGTACCCCGGCTTCTTAAAGCAATTTCCTCTGCAGCTTTGTCTTTAACCAGCACGTTTAAAATATCGGCTGATCTTTTTACAATTGATTTTAAAATGTCTGCATCATAATATTCAAGATGAGATTTAATTCCAAAACGTGCTCTTAACGGACTGGTAAGAAGACCGGAACGTGTAGTGGCGCCAATTAGGGTAAATTCAGGTAATGTGAGCTGTACGCTCCTGGCGCTCGGACCTTTATCTATAACAATGTCAATCTGAAAATCCTCCATGGCCGAGTAGAGGTACTCTTCCACAACAGGACTTAACCGGTGAATTTCATCGATAAATAAAACATCTCCCTCTTCCAGGTTGGTAAGTAAACCGGCAAGATCTCCGGGTTTATCAAGTACCGGACCTGAAGTCAGTTTTAAATTCACTTTCATTTCATGGGCAATAATATTGGCAAGGGTGGTTTTTCCAAGTCCCGGCGGACCATGCAATAAAATATGATCCAGAGAATCATTTCGCATCCGGGCAGCCTCCACGAAGACCTTAAGGTTTTCCACGATCTTTTTCTGTCCTTTAAACTGACTGAATTCGGAAGGCCTTAAAGTTTTTTCAAACTCTCTTTCCGTTTCTTTATTCAGTGATTCCTCATGTATGTTAAAATCTTCTTCCATAATTTAATTTATAAACCAAGTTCCTTAGAAATTTGAAGCATTCTTTTAATGGGTTTATAAGCTTTGTGCAGGGTATCTTTATCTAGTTCTACCACAGGCTTTTCATATTTTAAACTGTTGTATATTTTTTTTAGTGTGATCAGCTTCATAAACTCACAATCATTACATCCACAAGTAGAATCTTTAGGTGGGGCGACAATAAATTGTTTAAGCGGACTGGCTTTTTTCATTTGATGTATAATTCCTCCTTCCGTGGCTACAATATATTTTCTCGAGTAATCTTCCTGTGTAAATTTCAAAAGAGAAGAAGTACTGCCTACATGATCGGCAATTAATAAAACCGGCTTTTCACACTCCGGGTGGGCAATAATTTTTGCATCATCATTCTCCTTTTTAAGCTCCAGTATTTTTTCAACAGAAAATTCCTCGTGTACATGACAAGCCCCGGGATAAATCACCATATCCCTTCTTGTTAAGCGTTTAATATAATTGCCCAGATTTTTATCCGGTGCAAAGATAATTTTTTCATCCTTTGGTAAATAATTCACAATATGCAATGCATTGGTCGAGGTACAACAAATATCGGTCATCGTTTTTATTTCGGCAGTTGTATTCACATAAGAAATAACCGTATGGTCCGGATATTTCTCTTTAAACTTTCTGAACTCTTCCGGGGAACAAGATTCAGCCAGGGAACATCCTGCATCCCGATCAGGTATAATTACTTTTTTATCAGGCGATAGAATTTTTGCTGTTTCGGCCATAAAGTGTACTCCGGCAAATATAATGATATCAGCATTTGTTTTTTCCGCCTCCTGGGAAAGGGCCAGACTGTCTCCCAGTATATCTGAAATATCCTGTACGTCTGAGGTTTGATAATAATGTCCAAGAATGATGGCATTTTTTTCTTTTTTCATTCTATTTATTTCTCTGACTATATTGACGTTAGGATTAATATCTTTGTCTATAAATCCTTTTTCATTTTTTTTCCTTTTATTAACAACCATAATATTATTAATTATTAAATTTTAAATCTATTATAATGATAATGATGTCCTGTTAATATGGTTTGTAAAATTTTTAATTTTTCCTTTGATAATTTGAAATTAAATTTTTATGAATACTTAATTAACAGGTCTTTTATTGTTTTGGTATTGAAAATGAAAAACATAGATTAATTATTAACAGTGTTTAATATCTTTCAAAGTTCGTAAATTATATAAACAAAAGTTTAAATACAGGTTAAAAAGTGTGTTTATTAATTTAGGGATAAAACTAAAAAATATATTTTTTAAATATTAAAATTTTTTTATGTAGACGAAAATTATATAATTCAACCTAAATTTTTTTAACATCAGTTTACAAACAATTAACAATTATATAAACAACTACGGTGAATAACTCTAAAAAGAATCTATTGTTTGTTTTTTTTATGAAATTAATAAAAAGAGAGTAAAGGCATATTGTAAATAAAAAATTATGTAAATTTGGTAATAAAACCTGTAAAAATGAAAGGAATAATAAAAATAGGCATTGCCTCGGATCACGCGGGGTACGATTTAAAAAGCAAATTAATTCAATATCTTTCGGACAAGGGATATGAGATGAAAGATTTCGGGACTCATTCTTCCGAAAGCTCAGATTATCCTGATTTTGCCCATCCCCTGGCGGAAGCAATAGAAAAAGGAAAATGTATAATAGGTATTTCTATTTGCGGGAGCGGGAATGGGATCAGTATGGCGGCGAATAAGCACCAGGGGATAAGGGCTGCTTTATGCTGGAATAAGGAAATTTCAGAATTGGCGCGAAAGCACAATGATGCCAATATTTGCTCTCTGCCCGCCCGTTTTATTGATTTTGAAAAAGCCAAAGAAATTCTGGATGTTTTTTTAAATACTGATTTTGAAGGGGGCAGACACGAACGGAGAGTCAAAAAAATATCTATGGAACCTTAAAATATTTATTATGGCGATATTATCGAATACATGTCAATATGCAATAAGAGCTTCTATTTTTCTGGCCTTAAACGGGGGAGATGAAGCAAAGATAGGGATAAAAAAAATTGCTGAGGAATTAGATATTCCAGCTCCTTTTTTAAGTAAGATATTGCAAAACCTGGTAAAAGACAAAATTTTATCTTCCACAAAAGGACCTCACGGGGGATTTGGTCTGGCTAAAGACCCCCATGATATTTCCATGCTGGAAATTATTCAGGTAATAGATGGCAATGGACTTTTTGAAGATTGTCTGATAGGATTGCGCAGTTGTAAAGAAAAAGGCCATGATGTCGTCCCGTGTCCTATGCACCGAAAGTTTCGTCCCATTAGCAATCAGCTGTATAAACTTTTTCAAAAAGAAAGCATAGGGTCCCTGGCTAAGGAAATAAAAGAAGCCGAGGGCAAAATAGGGATCTGATTTTTTATTTACAATTGTTTATAAATGAATCAGATTATTAATTATTAGCACATTACATTGTTAATTTTGTGTTTATAAAGTGTTAATAACCCTCTATACACATGATGTTCCACGTGAAACAATCTCTTCTGAAAAATTTTCTTGTTTATGGGTGGTATTTATATTCATATTCCTTTTTGTAAAACCAAATGTCCGTATTGTGATTTTTATTCCGTGGTATCATCCGGAAAAGAGTCTATTGTTGAACCCATACAAAGGGAATTGGTATTACAGAAGAGATTTTTTGGTCCCCAAAAAACAGAAACGATTTATTTTGGCGGGGGTACTCCTTCTTTATTATCTACGGAGGAAGTGGAAAAAATACTAACAACTGTTGATGAATCTTACCGGCTCATATCGAATCCGGAAGTTACCATCGAATGTAATCCTGATGATCTTTCTCCTGAATATTTAAATGATTTGCATCGTTTAGGAATTAATCGCATTAGTTTGGGATTGCAATCCTTTCATCCCCATGAACTAAAATTGCTTGGCAGGAGACATGGGGTAGAACAAAATTACAAGGCGCTGGAAGAGAGTTTAAAAATATTTGATAATGTAAGCGTGGATCTTATTTACGGTTTGCCCGATTCCACTCTTGCCTCATGGAAATTTTCACTTGAAAAGGCTTTTCATTATCCGATTCATCATCTTTCTGCCTATCATCTTACCATAGAACCGGGAACTCCTTTTCACCATCAGGAGAATAAAGGAAAACTGAAGCAGAATGAGGAACAGGTGAGCAAACAGCAATTTCTTTTTTTGCTGGAAAAGATTCGTAAACAAGGTTTTTTGCCTTATGAGCTTTCAAACTTTGCGCCACGGAAATATTTTTCTCAACATAATTTGGCGTACTGGCAGAATGTTCCTTATCTTGGCGTGGGTCCTTCAGCCCATTCATACGACACACACGTGAGACAGTGGAATGTATCGGATCTGGACACCTATATGAATGCCCTGGATAACAATACCCTCCCCGCCCGGCAAGAGGTGTTAAAGCCTAAAGACAAACTGAATGAATATATTATCACCGGATTGAGAACCATGTGGGGAATCAGCCGGGATAAAGCCAAAGAGATGATGCCTCCTCCCGAATATGACAGGTTTCAAAAAGACCTTGAGAAGTTTTTGGATAACAACTGGATGGAAGAGACCGACAGCTCCTGCCGGTTGACAGATGAAGGTAAATTCATGTCTGATACGGTGATGAGGGAACTGCTGTGGACAGATTGAAAAACTCCTTAAAAATTTCCGCTATGCAAGAAAAAATAAAGATTAAACGAAGGAGGGTCCGAATAAAGTTCTTTGTTTGCTTGTTTTTGGGTATTGGCCTGACCCTTATATCTTTCCAAAAGGGCTTTTCCCACCTCCAGGATTCAACCGCCTGGAAAAACCTGCCACCGGAAACTTTTTATATGCGCATGCATCAAGCTTATTATAAAGTGATTTTAGATGTGCGATTGTTTAGTGAATACAGGAAAGAAAGGATTCCCGATGCTGTGCTTGCCAGCCGGAGGGAAGAATTGATTAAGATTATTGATACCTTAGACCGCGACACTCCTATGTTTGTTTACTGTGAGGATGGTGAGCGGAGTGAAACAGTCTGTAAGATACTGACCAATGAAAAGAATTTTCAACGGGTTTATAACCTGAAAGGAGGGATCTATATGTGGAAAAAAGTGGGCCTGCCGGTTGATGATAGGAAAATAAAGGTAAATTTGTGGAAGAAAATATTCCGGTAACCCGATATATTCTCCTGCTGATTGGCCTCTTTTATTCCTTTTCTTTCTTCTTTTTTTCTTTCTCCTTTTTTTCGGGGGTATAGTCTATGTGATGTTCATCCAGTAATTTTTTCATCCGGTCAATCTGCCGGTTTTTCTGATGGATCATTTTGCTTTGTTTGCTGATTGATGGCATAGAAAAGACAATACCCAGTAATACACCCAGAATAATGCAAATCAGGAGGATCAGTGAGAGAGATCCCCTTACTTCTCCAAAAAACAGATTAATATCAACAGGATCAGCATTCTCTGTAACAAAAATGGTAAGCAGCAACGCGGCAACCAAACCTATTATAATGGACTTTCGCATAGTAGTAATCTTTTTTGTTTCTGTAAAGATAAGGAATTCCTTTTTGAAATAAAATAGAAAAAGAGATGAGAATTAATAATGAACAAAGAGAAAAGAGTTTAAACCCGAATTATTCAAGAATAATTCTGACGCTATTGAAAAACCTGGCTTTTTACTTCAATAAATTTCGCAAAAAGCTGGTTTTTCTAATGCGGGGTTGCCTGCATCCATCCCGC
>Ga0102934_1001157_pt1 | contig 18238 bp, 17 predicted proteins | sample SalPonR2_A_D1_MG_FD_78175 | JGI IMG/M metagenome (GOLD analysis project Ga0102934, IMG submission 78175) | Salt pond soil microbial communities from South San Francisco under conditions of wetland restoration - Salt Pond MetaG R2_A_D1_MG | ecosystem: Environmental > Aquatic > Marine > Intertidal... | reverse complement strand
GCAGTTAGTGTCGTCTCATTTAGTGATCTTGCTTCTTCAAATGCACCTTTAGCTTTGGTTGCACAACAATGGTTCGGTGAGAAAAGTTTTCTTGCATTATCCGTCATCGCTCTTTTTTCAACGTTTAATACTTCGTTAGCCATGCTTCTCAGTGGGTCTCGTCTAGTATACGGGATGGCGGAAGAAAAAGGATTACCAACTGTGTTTACTAAAGTCAGTAAGAAAACAAAAACACCATGGGTTGCAATCATAGGTGTAGTTCTTGCTTCACTTTTATTTTTGTTTATTGGAGATGTAGCCGTAGTTGCAAATCTAACGAATTTCACTATTTTTGTGGTATTTATTGTGGTGAATGCAACGGTTATTTATTTTCGATACAAAAAACCAACTGATAAAGGTTTTAAAACACCGGGATGCATTGGAAAACTTCCAATTTTACCCGTACTTGGAATAATAACCACATTGTTTTTATTGTTCAATGTGTCAATCCCGGTTCTCATCATGGGGAGTGTGTTACTTGTTCTTGGATTTATTTTGTTTCATGTGGTATCATCCAAAGAAATGTTTAAACAAAACAACTAACTTGATAATTGTAACTCGGAGTTTTTCATGCATATTCAAACAAAAGGCATTAGGTTCATTCAAAAAATCTTACTTAGTTTTTCAGTCATGGTAGCAGTAGGAATCATTCTTGGACTGCTTAGTGGTGGTTTTCCAAGATTTGGATCTGAAATCGGAACCATTGCATTGTTTATCGCGATGACGTTTTCTTTGCAACAGATTTCAATTCGGAAAACAATTCAAGAAGCATCAAAACAAATGATGCTGCTTTCATTCATCGTTCATTTTATTCTTTTACCAGTTGTAATCTTATTCTTTGGAAGTTTTTTTTCTTCACCATTATGGGAAGGGTTTGTGGTTATGGCCGCGGTTCCTCCTGCGGTTGCCGTGGTTCCAGTAACCAAAATTCTTCGTGGGAATGTGCAGCAAACCATTGTTTCACTTTCGTTTTTATATATCGTAGCATTAGTGTTAACACCAGTTTTTTTACTTGTATTTTTAGGCGAAAAAATTGCGTTTTGGAGTATGGTAAAAACAGTTATTGAATTCATCGTGCTTCCCTTAATTTTTTCACGGTTAATTCGTAAACTCTCTCTTTCTTCAAAGCAGACCTCACTAATTGTCAACATCTGTTTTTTTCTAGTAATGGTTGCAATCGTTGGATTAAATCGGATGGCACTGGTTCAGGACATCGGTTTACTTGCTCTCTTAACAGGAGTAATCATGATGCGAACGATTGGTACCGCCCTAGCTGTGTTTGTGATCGGTGAAAAAAAGAAAAAAGATCGTGAAATAGTTATACCTTTGGCTCTTTTTGCATCGTTTAAAAATGATGGATTAGGATTATTGATTGCATCAGCTATTCTTCCACCACTTGCTAGTGTTCCATTTATCATTGCCATTATTTTTGAAATGGTGATTGCCGGAAGTCTTGAATACATCGTTTCAAAGAACAACTCTGTAAAATCGTAATGGATTTTTTAGCTATTTACGTATCTATAATCTAAAATTGTATTATATGGCATGATGATCAGTTGAGTAACATCTTTATTCCTGCTAGTTTATACGATAAATCATCCCGCATGAATATGTTTTTAAATTGCCGATAAAAATAGGGGATGTTTTTGTAAAATCTTTTATTGGCTTTCACACAATATTCTTCTAATTCATCTATAGAAAATTCCCCAAGTCCTCGTCTTTTATCTGCAAGTACCATTGTTTCATTAGGAGAAATGGTTCCTTTTTCAACTTCTTCTTTCCATAATGGAGATCCAATAATATATCCTAAACTAAGAAATGATGCCACGTCAAGGGGTAAAGATTTTGCAAATTTTATGGTATTTTCAAAATGTTTTTTTGTTTCAATCTTAGCTCCAAAGATAAAATTTCCTGCAGTGATAAATCCTAATTTATGACATAGCTTAACGGTTTTCTCAACTTGTTTTAATGTTATTTTTTTATTATAATAATCAAGGACATCCTGATTACCTGATTCAATACCAAAACTGATATATTTCACTCCGGCTTTTTTCATTAACTTAAAAATCTCTTCATCTCCTGAGTCCACCCGTGCTCCATTTACTATAAGATTAAGATCAAAATCATGCCGGATTATATGCTCCAATATTTTAATTAATCTCTTTGTATCAACCATGAAATTATCATCAACAATAATAACTGTCTTATATCCATCATTTACAATTTCATTTATTTCTGCCATTACATTTTCCGCTGATCGTTGGTAATATCCTGGAAAAAGGGATACAACAGAACAAAAGTTACAATGAAACGGACACCCTCTTGAGGTACAGATGGCAGTTGTTTTTCCTCTGAATAATTTTACATCATTCACATATCCATAATCATATTTTTCTACAAGATGACGTGCAGGAAAAGAAATATCATCCAAATTATTAATCTGGGTATTCCCCGGATTTACAACAATCTTTTCTCCGTTTCTATACACAATATTTGGAATGTTTGATAATTTTTCCTCATTATATATTCCTTGTACAATATCATCGATTATATATTCTGCCTCACCAAGTACACTAACTTCAACATCAAAATCATGTAATGTTTTCTCTTTGTTTAGTATACAATGAGATCCTCCAAGGATGATTGGTTTATGCTGATTTATCTCTTTTATTGTTTGTATCAAATCTGAAGTAAATTCCAGTGACTGAGTCGTAACACTTATTCCAATCAAATCATTAGAAATGACTTTTCGTTCTAATTCTGATTTATTAAACTGTTCTGCATTATAATCAACAATTTCAACAGTGTTACCCGAACGTTCTAACACACGAGCAAGATATAAAAGTCCAAGAGGCGGAGAATAGGCCCCCATTTTTTTAAGAAAAGTTGAAGGCGAAAGTTTCATTCCAATTTGCTGTGGATAAATCAATAATACATTCGCCATAGAGTTTCCCTCAATTTGACATCATTTACTGAAAAATATATTTTTTCCAGTTATTTGTATAAATTTATCCATCTAATATAGTTATTGGTATAACTTGATGTAATTAATAGCCATCCATAAGAGATCAATACTTTCACAGACCCCTATCAATAGTGTTTTTTAAAGGTGAACACAAATGCGGTTGTTCCATGTATATACGGGGGAGATAAAAAAATGAAACAACAGAATACTCATTACATCAAATTGGCTAGAACACATCCATCTACAATTCATAAAAAGGAAAAACTAGTTGTTCAACCAAATGTGTCAGTGTATACCGGAATACCTGAAATTGATGAGGTTCTTGGGGGACTTCATACCGGGAACATGACGGCATTTATTGGAAAAAGTAAACTCCGTTCAATCTTGCTTCATCGGGTTTGTGTGAACACGGTTGATATGTTTCATAGTCCTAGTATCGTTCTTGATGCCGGAAATCAAATAAATCCATTTTTGCTTGCGCGATTGGCTCGCTTGCAAATAAATTCAGATGAAGACGTGTTGCAAAATGTGTATCTTAGTAGAGCATATACGATTTATCAATTAACCGATCTAATCCATTCTCATGTTGAAACCCTTATTCAAAAGAAAAGACCAGTTACACTTATTCTAACTGGATTATGTTCGTTACTCGCAGATGCAAATCTTTCAAAAGATGAAGCAAATCATTTGTTTACCAGCATGATGAAAAAAATAAAACAGATGACCGAACAATATCAAATAGCAACGGTCATTATTGACACACATACTATTGATTTAGATAAAGCATCATTTGAAGTATTTATTGACACTTTGATTCAGATACAAGAAATGCGTCATTGTCCCAGGATTACAATAACAAAGAAAAATCAGCAGGTAACGGTGACCAGTGAAACAGTTGGGCAGTTGTGTTTACAAGATTTTGGGATGGTGATCTGACTTTTATGGGACGAACAATTCCAACGTTTCGACAGATGATTGAATCATTTGGCATGGAATGGACTGCGTTTAGACAGGGATTACGAAAACAAGATCAAGAAATGTTTGACGCATTACTCAATCATGCAAGACGGCATAGTGCAGCAGGCCATAACTTTCCGCATGCTCTTCCCTTTGAACCTATCGTGATAAGTATTTTACTTGAGCATGAGAAACAGTTACTTGATCTGAAAAAAACAAGAGAGCAACCTGAAAAAAGGAATATAGATGATTCATAGAAAATCTAAGGCTTGTTAATAAAATTTCAAAAAACATGAATTTTTTTCTATTTGTATGATGTTTTGTTGGAATAATTTATATACAAAATTATGTATTGTATTGATAGTAAACGTATTGTGCGGGGCAACTTACATGAAAAAACAGCGCGTGTTGTGTGTTTTCTTAGTGTTTTTAGTAGTGTTGAATGGATTTACAATCGCCGTGTTATCACAAACCAAACAAGGCGTAAATATGGTAAACAACAATGACAGTTACGATCTATTGATTATTTTACCAAATCAATTTGTTTCTTCCGTTAATCCATTAGTTGATCATAAAAATACTGTTGGTATAAAAACAGTGATGAAAACAACAGAAGCAATCTATGATGAGTATATTGGTGTTGATGAAATTGAAGAAATCAAATATTTCATTAAGGATGCAATTGAAGATTTAGAAGTATCATATGTTCTTTTGTTGGGTGATGTGAATCTGATTCCTATAAGAACGACTGCGGTATCTTGGGAGTATTTTGGGAATATGGTGGTTTCTGATGTGCTTACTGATTTGTATTATGCTGATATTTATGATGAACAGCAGGCGTTTTCAATATGGGATACCAATCAGGATGGAGTCTATAGTGAAGTTCGAATGATTATGGATGCAACAAGTGATTATAATGAAACACTTGAAGTCATTGATAAAATCGAAGGGAAACCAGATGTGATGGTAGGACGAATTCCTTGTTCAAACCAGAGAGATGTGCAAAACGTGATTGATAAGATCATTACCTATGAAACAACGACGTTTGGCAGTGATTGGTTTAATCGTTTGATTCTGATGGGGGGAGATACGTTTCCTAATACTGGTGGCATCAATGAAGGTGAGGTGGTCACAGAATATGTTTCTTCAGTAATGACTGATTTTACGCCAATAACGTTATGGACGTCACTGCAACGTTTTCGTTTTCTTATTATTAATGCTGAGATTTCAAAAGGATCTGGTTTTGTAAGTTATTCTGGTCATGGATTACCCTATGGTATTGCTACTTCTCCACCAGATGACACGTCTCAGATTTCTTATTATACACCATTTATTTTAGGATTGAAAAATAAAGATAAATATCCTATTATGTATTTTGATGCATGTCTTACCGCAAAATTGGATTATCAACTTTTCAATATTGATTTTCCATGTTTTGCTTGGTCTATGATTAAAAAACCGAATGCTGGTGCGATTGCGTGTATCGGTGCAACAAGGACGGGTTTTGGTGGATTCGCTGGTGATCCTTTTATGGCTGGAGCAAGCAGTTTACATGCGTTTTTCTTTGATTCGTATGAACCCGGGATTCATCTTGGTGAAATGTTTAGCAATGCGCAATATTTATTCATTGATCAGATCATGGAAAAAGTGATGTATGATCCACTAACTATTCAAGAGTTCACATTACTTGGAGATCCTTCATTAAAAATCGGGGGATATCAATAGAGAACCATTGATAGTAAACTCATCCACCCCAAGCATTTTTTTAAATTTTTAAACGTTTGTTATAAAAAAAAGAATTAATTTAGAGTAAAAATATTTAAAATATAATTATCATAACGTTATATGTTTAATAGTAGGGAGGCATTAGATGTATGATGTAGTTATTGTTGGTGGAGGACCAGCAGGAAGTACTGCCGCAAAATTTTTAGCTAAACAGAAGAGAAAAGTTCTATTAATTGATAAATCCAGGTTTCCAAGGGAAAAACCATGCGGTGGCGGATTAACTGCAAAAGTATTGAAAGAATTCCCATATGTTAAAAAACATGACTTGATCGAATCATACACCTATGGTGGCTATGTGTATGCTAAGGATATGAATAACCGTGTGGAAATAAAAAAAGATACGCCCATCATGGCAACAGTACTTAGAAAAAAATTTGATGCAGGCCTCATACAACTTGCAGTTGACCAAGGTTGCACACTTGTTGAAGGGAAAAAAGTAGTTGATATAATGTTTTCAAAAAATCATGTAAAAACTACAATTGATACTGGAGAATGTTTTGAATCAAAGGTAATTATTGGATCGGATGGAATGTGGAGTCTCACACGAAAAAAAGCAGGATTAGACCCGATTCAAAACACGTTTGCAATTTCATTACTCAATGAATATAAGATAGATGAACAACTCATCGATCAGTATTTTTCACCAAAACGGTATGGACATTTACATTTGAAACTCAATGGATTAGCCGGCTATGGATGGGTGTTTTCCAAAAAAAACATATTAACATCGGAATTGGTGAAATGAAACCATATCATGCTACAAATAAAAAACAATTAAAACCAATTTTTCAAGAATATATCCAACGATTAAAAGAAAAAGACATTATACCAGAAGAGATACCTAGTAATAACGTAAAAGGAGCTGCGTTACCAACACAACCCATACCAAAAAGCTATGGTGACAATGTTCTTCTTTGTGGTGATGCTGCCGGATTAATCAATCCAATCACAGGAGAAGGAATTCATTATGCCATGTATTCGGGAAGAATCGCAGCTAATGTCATACATACGGCATTACATCAGAATAATACGAGTAGTAGGTTTTTATCAACATATGAAAAACAGTGGAAACACACATTTGGAAAAGACATATCGTTGTTTCAACAGGCAACAAAACAATGGGACAAAACCGATTTCAAATATTTCAAATTATTAAAACAAGATGAACAACTCAAAGATATGATTCTTGAAATCATGATGGGAAATGCTAGTGCACAAGACTATAAATATAAGATTTTAAAACGAATTCTTTACGTCAAAGTAAAAGGAGTGAAATAGAACATGAATTCCATTAGATTCACCCCTATTACTCACTTGTTTCTTCGCCACCAAACCACTCAAAGAATACTTCTTATATTCATTCGCCAACATATATTATAGTGAGGCGTTTCAGCAATCTTTTTTTTGAGTAAATGGATTCTATGGAGTTTATACGATCAATATAATTAAACATCTGCCGAACAACGATTTTTAGTAATAAAACGTATTAACTATTTGTTGAAACTTGTTATGAGTGAAAAAAAGTATCACTGTAAATATTGCGGACGAAAAATGAACAAACTTGATTACGAAATGAACAATGGGTATTGTGGGAAATGCCGAGAGTTACTTGATTGGAAACAAGTTTTGGGCGATTATAAAAAATTTAAGAAAGAAAAAGAATAAACAAAAAATACTTTCAACAACCCATAATCAATTTTTTTAACAAAGAATCAGCCTTCTTGCATCTTCAAAAGATAAAACTGTGATGTAATCATATGATGCAAGGATTCGTTTTTGATTGTTACCCAGATTATCAAAAAAATGTGATGGTTACCTGGTTGAAAACAAAACAAGGCATAAAAAAAATTGAAAAGTCGTATCATCCATCATTTTATGTTAACGGATCTGCACAAGACCTGAAACAATTACGAAAAACTCTTTCTAACAAAGACGGGGTAAAACACGTAGAGTATACCAAACAAAAAACAGAATTAGGAAACACTCAGCCAAAACTCGTTCTTGCCGTAATACCATACAAATTAAAAGATATATCATCTCTTGCTCAGCAAATTCAAAAAGAAGGAAATTACCAACGGTATACTTTGTATAATGTTGATCTTCGACTAAGTACTCGATTCCTCCAAGATCAACACGTTTTCTTTAACGGATTAGTCACCTGGACTGGGAAAAAATTTAGAGTACAGGATAACCAGTGGAATGTTGATTATCAACAACCCTCCTTTTCACAGATGCCTTTTGATATCATCACAACAAACATAAATCAGAACCAAAATTCACGGCAAATCAAGGGCATTATTGTTGATGATCTTCTTGTTGAAACCGAAAATGAAATAGACACCATACTCGCAGGATTACGATTGATTCGGAAGAAAAACCCAGATATTCTTCTAACAATTAATGGAGATAGTTTCTTGTTCCCCTTACTTCAACAACGAGCAATGAAACATGGGATTCTTGATGCATTATCATTTGGAAGAGATAATACAAATTTAAAACAAATAAAACAAGATTCCTCATACACCAGTTATGGACGAGTACTATATCGGCCTGCATGGTACGTGTTTCATGGCCGTTTTCATATTGATACCAAGAATTCATTTTTTTATCAAAACGGACGATTTGATGGATTACTTGATGTTTCCCGTTGCGCTAATATTTCACTTCAAATACTCTCCCGACTTGGTGCAGGTACCGCTATCAGTCAAATGCAAGTAAATACCGCAATGAAACAAGGTTTTCTTGTTCCGTGGAATAAGCGGCAACCAGAACAATGGAAAACCGCAGCCATGTTATTGCAAACAGATAGAGGAGGTTTAATCCTTGATCCCATACCCGGCATACATGGAAACGTAGTCGAATTCGATTACGCTTCATTATATCCACATATCATGGTTCAGGAAAATATCAGTCCTGAAACCGTGTTATGTTCCTGTTGCCCTCATTCATCCCATCGTGTTCCGCAACTTGATTACCATATTTGTGAACGCAAAACTGGATTGATTCCTACCGTGTTGAAACCAGTTATTGATCGTCGGTTTCGATTTAAAGCAAGAGCAAAAAATAATTCGTATGATACTGAAAAGTATACGTATTTGCAGCAGGCATGGAAATGGATCTTACTAGTTAGTTTTGGATACACCGGATATAAAAATGCACGATATGGCCGTATTGAATGTCATGAAAGTATTACTGCATTTAGCAGGAACATCTTACTTGATGCAATGCATCTAGCTGAACACTATGGGTACCAAGTGTTACATGGAATTGTTGATTCATTATGGGTAACAGCAAATAACCCCACGGTTTCCCCATCAAAACTTGCGATGAGTATTAGTAAACAAACTGGTGTTCGTTTAGATGTCAAAGGAAGTTACGATTGGATTGTTTTTTTAAAAAGTAAACACCATGAGTATGGTGCATTAAACCGGTATTATGGACGGTTTACCACTGGCGAATTAAAGATACGAGGAATTGAACTCCGTCAGCATAACACACCTGTTTTTGTAAAAAACATGCAAAAGGAAATTCTCCACGTGTTTCAGAAAGCACGATCAAAAGAAGAATTAAAAATTAAGGTATCAACCGCGATACATGTTGTGTTCAAATTCATGAACCAACTAGTTACTCGTAATGTGAATAGTTCTGAATTATTGTTCACTAGTAGAGTTGCAAGAACAGTGGATACGTATAAAGTAAACAATTTTGTAAAAGCTGCATTGCAACAGAAACAAGATGATGGCAGTATTGTTCATCCGGGCCAGTTCATTGAATATGTTGTTTGTGACAAAACAAGTGGTTCGTATCAAGAAAAAGTCTGTGTGAAACAACGTTTGTCTTCAGAAACTTTTTTTGATGTTTCGTTTTATCTTGGGTATCTCTGTCGCTGTGCAGAAACCGTGTTACTTCCTTTTGAAATAACTGAAGAATGGTTACTCGAATCCTTTTTAACAAAAGCATACAAGCAACAGCGGAGAACAAGATGAGTTTTGATTACGAACATGAACTCATTCACCCAGTGTATACTCATTTTGCACCCTCTGCTGAAATAATCTTTTATGAAGTTCCTATTGGCTTCTGTCGAGCAGATATAATCGTTTTTCAGAAAGATAATACAAGTATTGCTATTGAATTAAAATTAGCTGATTGGAAGAAAGCATTAATTCAAGCACAAAATTACCAGTTAGCCACAGATTTTGTGTATCTAGCATTTCCTTTTTCTAAATGCGAATTAGTGTTGAAAAGATCTAGGGAAAAATTACAACATAAGGGTATTGGTCTTTTATCTGTTGATGAAGAAACAAGGAAAGTAACGGAAGTTCTTGCTGCAAAAAAATCTATGGTATTGTTTGGTCGCGTATCAAAAAAAGAAATCATTAATCGAAAGAAAAAAGTATATCAAAGAAAACGATTATAAAAAAAGAAGAAAAAGAGGGTGGTAATGTTTTTATCGGGTAAATACTGCGGGTCTGCAGTTTTCACAGAGTGGAAGATTTGTTTCCATCATGGTTTCGTTGTATACGAAAATGTAATCGATTCCTAGTCCTCTAAAGTCACAATCCGTTATGATAAAATCTGTTTTGTTATCTGGTGCCGGTAAATTGTTTTTTAAGAGTGTTCCCGTAAATAATGTTTCATTACTGGTTTGTGCAGTAATTGCAGTTTCGTTTTGAATGAGGGTAACATTTTCTGTTTTGGTAACATTTCCCATGAAATCATAATATGAGATAATCCAGGGTCCTGAAACATCCGGTATTCCTTCAAGTGCCACTTTGTCAAAACTGATGTTGACCGCATCAATATAATAGGTTCGTGGTGTTTCCCAGGTTCCCCAAACACCAATAGAAAGATAAAGTGTCCCATTATCATTCGTTTCCACAGTTAGGGTGTATGATTTGTTAAGCCAGGTGTAGCCAATGTCTTCTTGTTGATTGTGACCCGTATGATCTTGGAAGGTAAGATCATCATAGGTTTCTGGATTGGTAAGAGATGCGCCAGTGATGATTTTAAATAAGTTGAAACTACCAAAGTCACCAGTAGCAAAGTCATACTCTATAGTTATTTCATATTGGGCGTTTGCATCTAGTTCGAATTGTTTTTCTATCCATATTTTTCCAGCATCGTTCATATTGTCTAAATATAATTTTAAAGATTTATTTCCATCAGTGGCCCGGTCATCACTTCGTTCTATGCTCCAATTGATAGGTGGACTAGACAGATCGGTTCCATCAGATTCCCAGTCTTGCATGTTTTCTTCAAAAGAGTAATAGTTAGATGGACTGGTATCATCAGGTATTTCTTCAACGCAACCTGCTAATAACAGGGTTGCTGAGAGCATAATCGTAAAAATAAGAGTTGCATATGCTTTGATGTTGCTGGTTTTGTTTTTTGTGTTCATATTATTTGTTCACCTTTTCTTTGTTGTTTTACATGGTAATTGGTAATAATTGTTTAAATACGGTAGGAATTTGTTTGGTAAAAGCCAACCTAAAAAAGTAAAGATACTCTTTTGTATTACTATAAATGAGAAAAAGTGTTATCTCTTTTTTGATTTTTTATTCATTAGTCATCAATGAGAAGTACCTCTTTTTGTGTTTCCTTATCTTCAGGTGAACCTTGTTTTTTCTTTACAATCCGAATTTTTGAATGTGTACCATAGATTACATCTAATTGTTCTCTTTTTGCATAATCAAAAATATCCTTTTTGAGTTGTTCTAATTCTAAATAAGAGTCTAAGTTCTGTTGATTGGTTTGTTTTTTAATCATAACATATCGGTCTACGAGTTGTTTTCCAGTTCGTTTATGATATCTATTCTCCCGATGTTCTCTAATTTGATAAAGATGAGAGTATTGTGGACAGATCGGTTTATATCCACACCAGTGACATAATATAGAAGGATTTCTGGGATACTCTTTAGTGTTTTCAATGGTATCTATCGATGAAATCAATTGTGATGAAAGTGTTGATAGTTGTTGATCTGATCTTTTAGATCGCAGTTCTTTATTGAATTTGAGGAAATGCCATACTAATTCGATATCTTTTGCATCAGAATATTTATGTTTAACGCCCAGTGCATAAATTGCAAGTTGTCTATCCGTGTCTAATTGGTTTTGAGATGGAAGTCTTGATCCGGTTTTATAATCATGGATCTCATAGTTGCCAGATTTTGATTCATCTAAACGATCAATGTAACCTTGCATTTGATAATTCTTTTCTGCATCAAGATAAAAAATGATTCGATCTTCAACAGAAATCGTTTTAGTCTTATTAAATGGCATATACTGATGATAATAATCTGTAATGAATTGTTTTCCACGTGATTGATAGCATTCCATGGAATATTTCTTTTTTACAATTAGAATTTCATCATTCCAGTTTTCATACCATTTATGATAAAAAAAGATAAGTAGATCATCAAGGGAAGTTATGCACCCTGTAAGAAGATTTTGATATAATTGTTCTAAGGTTTGATGAACAATAGTTCCTAAAAATGTTTCAATGGTATCTTTAATGATAGGATCAATCTTGTCAATGTATTTGAGTTTATATTTAAATGGGCATTGTTTAAAGGTGGAAAGACGTGAGTAAGAATACTGCATAATACGTTTGTAACTCAAATCATGCTATTTAATAATTGATGGCAGAGGTGGGTAAATGTATGTTTAACCAGTCTTTGAAAAGAAATAGATATTAAAAACAATTCAAAAATCATATTTTATAAAATTAAACATTTAAATATTGAATATATATTATGTTCCTATTAGTTTAGGAGAGGCCATAGCATGAATAAAAAATGTCATCATCTAAGTATTATATTACTGATTTTTTTATTAATAAGTTCATCACAACAAATTTTTGCTTCTCAAAGTATTTCTGAGGGAACTAATGAATATGAGTTTATTATTATTTCACCATCTGCTTTTACAGATGCATTACAACCGCTAATTTCTCATAAAAATGATAATGAAATCTCTACAAAACTTGTCACTGTTGAAGAATTATATTCCGGCGACTGGCCAGTTTCAAACCCAATGATAGGAAGAGATGATGCGGAGACGATTAAGTTTTTTTTACGTGAATCTGTGAAACAATGGAATACTGAGTATGTTATGCTTGTTGGAGGAAAAGAAGAAGTTCCTGTTCGGTATGCTCGAATTAACACAAATTCATCATCTTCTCATCCGCAGTTACTTCCGTATTTTTTCCAAGGTCTTCCTGATTTGATGCAAATGATGGATCAATATATTTCTGATTTATATTATGCAGATTTGTTTTTTGAAAATGGAAGTTTTTGCAGTTGGGATACGAATAATAATATGCAGTTTGCAGAAAAAAATGAAGTTGAACAAATCGATTTGGTTGACATCTATCCAGATGTTGCTGTGGGTCGAGTATTATGCACCTCAGTTGATGAAGTAAATATTGTTGTAAATAAAATCATTAATTATGAAACAGATCAGAATCCTGATGCTACCTGGAAAAAAAAGGTAACTGTTTGTGGTGGAGATACTCATTCATTATGGCGTGATCTTTTAATTAAAATCGGATATCCTACTGAATACGAAGCAGATATTGCCTGGGAAGGTGAATACATGGGAGATAAAGTCACTGAAATCCTTAATGAGTATGATGCTACCAAAGTATATACTACCAAATTATCCCATGAAAACAGAATGTTTGTTTCCCGAGAAAATATCAATTCTGCGATAAATGAAGGATGTAACTTTTTATTTATGGCAGGTCATGGATATCCACAAGCATGGGGAACTCATCCACCATCCGTTTTTGGAAAGATTTGGTTGCCTGGACCAATCATTAATCCATTACTTTACCGAGTTGAAGATGTAAAACAGTTATCAAACCAAGAGAAGTTACCTGTTGCGGTGATCAGCGCCTGTTCTTGTGGAGATTTCAATGATACTAACGATCCTATCGCTTGGAAATTTGTTGAACATGAGCACGGTGGATCTATCGCGAGTTTTGCATGTAGTACTCTTGGAACATTGTTACCAACGACCTTAAGTGAAAAAACATTGAATGGAAAACTTGCACTTGGTGTGTTCAATGCATATAAAGATGGTAACAAGCGTGTTGGTGATTTATGGGTTGAAAGTATTGATAGATATGTAGATGATCCTGTTGCCATGGATCTTGGTTCATTTGGTGGAGTATTTTGGTTAAATCAGTTTAATTTAGAGGAATGGATTCTTTTTGGAGACCCAACATTAGAGATTAATTAGTTGCAACTATGATTGGGCAGGATTTCTACATAAAATTTCAAAAATTAGAGTAAATCTACCTAAACATATCTGTGCAGCATCAACAGAAAATAGATACATTTATATTTTTTATTAAATTTATAATGGAAAAACATATAGAAAAAACTATATTGTAGAACACTATTATTTTTATTTAATTAACATAATTAACGGGGGTTAGAGAAATGAATAAAAATAAAATGAAATTTTTAGGATGTATACTGCTATCACTTGCAATGTTAGCACCATCCTATTTAGCAGCAGATAATATTTTCATCGAATCAGAACTTTATACAAGCCCTAGTCTTGAATATACTCCTATCTCATACGACTTCGGTTTTGTAGAAGAGGGAGAATGCTATTTTACAACCTTTGAAATATGGAATTCGGGAACAGGAGAATTAACATGGGATCTTGATCCAACTCAACCTTGGATTACTGGCATTAGCCCCAATAATGGATCTTCAACTGGAGAACGAGTCACAGTAAGTGTTAGAATTGATACTACAGGTCTTTCATCTGGTTTATATAGTGGTTTTATTATTATTAATTCAAACGATACAACCGGCATTAACAGCTTTGGCATATCATTCATTGTAAATGAACCACCATCCACACCAAGTAGACCGAGTGGTCCATCAAACGGAGTGGTGGGAACACCATATGCATATTCCACGGTTTCAATAGATTCTGAAGGTGACTTAATTAGTTATGGGTTAGACTGGAACGGAGATGATATTGTTGACCATTGGGGCTCATATCGGCCATCTGGAGTTACCTATACTATTTACCTCACCTTTGCTGCCGCTAGAACATATTATTTACAATTTAAGGCTAAAGATGAACATGGAGCACAAAGTGGTTTTTCACCATTCAAAACCGTTGAAATCACTGGTGAAAATCATGCCCCCGAGGTTCCCGATACTCCAACAGGACCTTCATCAGGCGATATAGATACCTCGTATTCTTTTACAACAAGTGTCACTGATCCAGATGATGATGACGTTAAATACGGCTGGGATTGGGATGGAGATAATGTAATTGATCAATGGACTGGATTTTATGATTCTGGGGATTCAGTAACCCTTTCTCATCGATATACTTCAGCAGGAACGTATCAAATCAAAGTTGTTGCCGAAGATGAACATGGTGCACAAAGCGATTTTTCTTCATCAAAAACGATTATTATAACGGGTAATTCAGCTCCGAACAAACCAGCAACGCCAAGTGGACCTATTTCTGGCAAGCCTGGAATACCTTATTCGTACTCATCCTCGGCCATTGATCCTGATGGAGATAATATTTATTATCTCTTTGACTGGGGTGACGGAACTACCAGTGGATGGAAAGGACCGTTTGGTTCAGGTTCCACCATCATTGAATCTCATACGTGGGCTAACAGGGGAACTTATGCGATACGAGTAAAAGCAATAGATGATCCAAACGGTGATGGAGATCTCTCAGATGGAACAGAGAGCGTCTACTCTGATTCATTACCAATCAGTATGCCGAAAAATAAAAATCTATTTTCCAGAGAACACACGTTTCAGGATATTTATCAAAATATCTTAGAATTAATCCAATCATTTCGGAATTAGAAATAGTAAAGAAAGATCTTTTTCCCTCTTTTTTTCTTTATTTTTTTATAAGCATCTATCAAACAAAGACCTTAAATATTTACTATTTTATTGAATGTTTCTAAAGGATCTGTTATCTATGAATCTTAAATCAATAGGAATCTCAATAATGTTGATTATTCTCATCGTGGGTTTTTCTGGATGTGTGCAGGAAAATGAATCTGATGAGCAAATTACACAAGACGTTCAGCTAACTGATGAAGATTGGAATTACTTTGTATTTCATTATAAAAGTGGTAAGGATTTGAACCAATTATTCACATCAGGATTTAACATAATTGATAAGGAAATTAAATTATTCGATCCTGTAAATTCATCTTTTTTATTGGAGGTAAATAATTCCAATTTGAACGAATTAACTAATCTTAAAAATATATCGAATAAAATGTATGAAAACATTTCTGATTACAGATCTACTCTTGATGATTTTATGGTATCTTCAAATTTGATTGAGCATCATCAAAAACAAAGTAATTTGTTTGATGTTTATGAGAACTTATCAAATCTTTATCTTGCAACCTATAATCGTATCATATCAGTTTATAATTCATCAACGGCTAAAACAAAACTTGTTGATATCTCAGATATTATGCAACAACTCTTTGTGATTGAGGAATCGATTAATTCCATCATGGATGATCAAGTACAAGAAATTATAGATATACCTGAAGAAATATGGAACAAGTGGGAAGATAAAGACTGGAGTTTTATGAATGAGACGCAGGGATAGATCTTGATTCTACTTGCTCCTTAGTTTACTTATCTTCTTAAAGTTATTTACACTTATTTCCATTATACTTAATCTTTTACTTGAATCGTAGTTCACAATGATATCAAACTTCTTTGAAGATCTTGTTATGAAAATATCTTATCAAAAAAGGCTTAGAAAAACAACCGAGCAATATTTAATAATCTAAGTATTTTTTCACTTAAATTCCTCCGAGAAAATGTTACGGACGCGGCGGGATTCGAACCCGCGGTCACTGGCTTAGAAGGCCAGTGCCATATCCAGACTAGGCCACGCGCCCAACAAACTCAATATTTATTATGTTTTCAAAGTAATATATACAGGTATTAGAAAGGATTACATAAAGATAATGAAAAAAAGATAGTAATGCAGAGTTAATTCTGCATTTTATTCATATGGTGATGCGTCTTTGAGTAAATCAACATGTGAGATGATCATACGGCGGCAACAGAATCGGTCAACACCAAGGTCATCAAGGATTTCTTTTGGAGTTTCTTTTGGAGTTTCTCCAGTTGTCACTGCTTGCGTATAAATGTCGTATCTTCTTTTGAACTCTTGATAGTCTTGCGCTATGACTTTTCCACATGTGAAACAGCGAACTGGTATTATCAAACAACATCACCTGTATGATTTCTGCCGTTTCTTTCGAGCTCCACGGCCAAGTGGTTTTTTTGCTTCTCTTCTCCGCGGATCATTAACAAGCAGACTGCGGTCATACTCTAAAAATGTTTGTTTTAAATCCGGATCATCCGTAAATTCAACAAGTCCTCGAGCAATAGCAGTTCGTACTGCATTTGCTTGACTCATAAATCCACCACCATTTACAGATACTTTGATGTTTACTTTATTAATAACATCTGATGCTAGAGTAACGGGTTCAAAGATTTTCCATCGAGCAATTTCAGGCTCATGTAATTCTAAAGGAATTTTATTAACTCGAATCATTCCTTTTCCTTTTTGAACCGTAGCACGTGCGACTGCGGTTTTTCGTTTTCCAGATGTGTTGATAACTTTTTTAGGCATTAGTATTTCGCTCCTAATGATTTTGAAATTTGTTCAACAGAATGATAATTAACATGATTCTTTTTTGCATGTTCAAAGACTTCGGCTTTTTCATTTTTTAGTTCTTCAGGTATTCCTTTATGACACCGCAATCGTTTATATGCTGCGCGTCCACGAGGTTTTTGATATGGAATCATTCCTCGAATGGATCGTTTCACGATACGTTCTGGTGATCGGTGAAAGAATGGTCCTTTTCTGTAGGTTCCAATTCGTCTTTTTTCTTTATATTCATTTCGAATCATTTGTTTTTTACCAGAAATAACTGCTTTTTCTGCGTTAATGACATGAACTTCATCGCCATCAAGTAAATATTTAGCTACTTTTGTCGCTAGTCTTCCCAGGGTTGTTTGTTGTGCATCAACTACTCGTTTCATACTTGTTTACCCCACTATCCTAATATTTTTACCTTCAGGGTTTTTCTTTAGTAATTCTTCAATCGTCATGGTTTTTCCGCCTGCATCAGCGATTTTTTGTTTTGCTTTATCGCTGAAATTCCATGCGGCTACAGGAATTTTTTTGGTTAACTCTCCTGTGGATAAGACTTTTCCTGGTACTAGAGCTGTTTCTTTTTCATCGACATGTTTGTCGATTCTTTTAAGAGTGACAACTGGCCAGTTTTTTGATGATTTTTGCAAGCGAAGTGCAACATCTTTCCACAGTGGTTTATTTTTTTCCTGTGCTTCTTTTTTCAATTGATTAATAAGATCGATTAAGAGTGGATTTGTTTTTTGAATCTTCTGTGCCATAGTATGTTCTCCAGAGATAAGGATGTTAGTGAAAGCAGGT
>Ga0102934_1001156_pt1 | contig 18261 bp, 6 predicted proteins | sample SalPonR2_A_D1_MG_FD_78175 | JGI IMG/M metagenome (GOLD analysis project Ga0102934, IMG submission 78175) | Salt pond soil microbial communities from South San Francisco under conditions of wetland restoration - Salt Pond MetaG R2_A_D1_MG | ecosystem: Environmental > Aquatic > Marine > Intertidal... | reverse complement strand
GCCTCCCGTTCGCCATTTCCGCAAAAATGCACCCTATGGACCAGATGTCCACAGGAGTAGAATACTTCCTCGAACCCATCAGCACATCCGGCGCCCGGTACCACAGGGTGACCACTTCGTGGGTGTAGGAGCGGACAGGAATCCCGAAGGCGCGAGCCAGTCCGAAGTCTGCCAACTTCAACTCCCCCTCGCGGTTGATCAGGAGGTTCTGAGGCTTCAAATCTCGGTGCAACACACGATGGTCGTGGCAAAAGGCGACGCCGTGCAAGAGCTGGTAGAGGAAGGATTGCAACACGGGCAAGTCCAAGCCGCTCTCGCACGTGTCCAGGTATTTTTTCAGGTCCTGGTCCAAGTACTCGAACACCAGCGTCAGCTTCCGTTCCGTGTGCACCACGTCGTACAAGCGGACAATGTTGGGATGCTGCAACTCCTTCAGCAACGATATCTCTCGTATGGCGGTGGAGGGAATGCCCTCGTCCTCCGCCTCAAGACGGATCTTTTTTAATGCCAGAATCTCATTCGTTACCCTGTCCTTGGCTTTGAACACCACGCCGTACGTGCCCTCCCCGATTTTTTCCAACTTTTGGTACCGCTCCATGAGGTTGAGGTTGAAAGGCTGCCGCCGCGGAGATGGGGCAATTATGTCGATACAATTATGCGATGATCGAAACTACGTCCGTCCGTATCGTGCGGATGGGGACGTCCAGGGGATGCGGGAAATGGCTCAGGCCTTTGATGCGGCTCTGACCGCCTCAAACGTAGAGTGTTGCTTTGACCATTTTTCGTGGGGGAAAGTCGGCCTATCTTGTCGGGCCTGGCGGCAATGTCGTCGGTATGCGATGAAGGCTTAGGTCCGGTGCACGCGCAACAGCTGTAGCAAAGGTCAATTGACGAGAGTGCAGACAAGGGAGGAAACAGTTAGAGATACGATTGAACGTGCATCTATACTCCAGTCAAACAAATATGTCTGGCGAGAGGAAATCGTCCTTGTGGCCAGTAAACGGATAGACTCCATGCACTTGGTAATGTGCTGCACCATTAATTTGCGCGGAACCCGTCGGCCCTGCTGTCGTCGGGGGCCTTGCATCCCATCCGCGCCCATTGCAAAAGGGTGCAGTATGGTAAGTAAAAGGATGGCACGACAACGAGATTGTGAAGAGAGTTGATCACGTCGGGGTTTGCAAAGCCTCGCGTGTGTCGACGGGCATGGGCGAAGCGAGTGACAAGAGTTTTGAGGTGACAGATGATAGCCGCAAGCAGGCGGGCGAGCAGGGGAGGCAGAAGGGGGGGTGACGGGCAGGAGATCTTTGTCCAAATGCCAACGAGACACTGCTTTCGGGGATCAAGGTTGTCGAGGCCCTCCATGACGAGTAATGTGTGGGAGCGTTGTATGCGCTGTGGTGGTGTCCGAGTGCGGAAGTGACCGGCGTCGTGCATGTGTGCTTTCCTGGTGAGGATAAAGATGCCGTTTCTCGCAAGATCTGTTGTTCTACGACTAACACATTCCGTACACTTCCTCTTCCCCCGCAGATACGACCACTTAAATAATATGCCGAGATTCAAGCTGTCGAGCATTTTCTCCCCCTCCAGAAAGGTGATAGTTAGTCTGCATGTGGTCGAATGCACACATTTCTCGCCCCCCTTGTCCCATGGCGACAATTCTTTCACGTGCAAATCCATTACCTAAAGCTTCCGGACACTTCTTTACAGAAATCGAGCACCAACGAGTGGAATGGCAGAAATATGACTCAGGAGGACTTCATGCGGAAAGATGAATGCCTGGTTGTCGACGATCGAGATCTTCTGCTTCGCACGGAGAACAAGTATAAGTGTCATCGCTTCACACCGGAACAACCTCGAGGCCTACTTCACCGCGCGTTCTCCGTCTTCCTCTTTGACAAGACTGGGCGGCTCTTGCTCCAACAACGCGCAGCATCGAAGATCACCTTCCCCCAAGTCTGGACCAACACATGCTGCTCGCACCCTCTCAGCGGCTTCACTCCCACAGAGGTGGACACGCCGGAAGACTTGGCCAATGGGAAGGTCAAGGGCGTGAAACGCGCCGCCATCCGCAAGCTCCAGCACGAGCTGGGGATTCCCTCATTCCAAGTGCCCTTGAGAAAATTTAAGTTTCTGACCCGCCTGCATTACTGGGCGGCAGACGCTGCCACCTATGGCCCCGCCGCGGAGTGGGGCGAGCACGAGATCGACTACGTCCTTTTCATCCAAGTCCCCACCGTCACCCTTCGACCAAACCCCGAAGAGGTCAACGCCGTCAAGTTCGTGAGTCTCCCCGAGCTCCAGGAAATGATGCATCCCTCCTCAGGACTCCGGTGGTCTCCGTGGTTCCGCATCATCGCCGAGCGCTTCCTCCCCCTCTGGTGGGCCGACCTGAAGCTAACGCTCCGCACCAACACGTACTTCGACCCCACGACCATCCACCGCTTTGAGCCTCCCACTGATTCCACGGGGAATATCAGCCCCTCTGAATTTGCCCAAGACACAGCCGCCTCGGCTCCGTCTGGCGGGCTTGTCCCGATGGGACGGGCATCGGCCTCTCCCACCCTCCCTCCCGCCTTTGGCAAGGGAGACGAGGGCAAGAAACAAGGCGCCTACGGGAAGATCAAATCGCACTCGGAGAGCCTGGTGTCACAACTCCTCCGTGTCGACGAGGTCGGCGCAGCCCTGCGGCTCAAGTTCGCCCGCCCTTTCCCCGAAACCGATGTTGGGCACGCCGGTGACGCGGATGTGCGATTTTGTGCGGACATGCTGGGGCGGGTCTCGCGCTCGTTCGCGGCCGTCATTCGCCAGTTGCCGAAAGGCCTGTGCCTGGAGACGGTGGTTTTCTACCTGGTGTTGCGGGCGTTGGACACGGTGGAGGACGACATGGAGGCCTTCCAAAAGGACCCTGGCGCCAAGCTCCGGCATTTGCGTGGCTTCTACCATGTCGCGCTGGAAGACCCCGAGTTCAAGATGCACGGGGTCGGGAAAGGCGACGAGGCGCGGCTGCTGGAGAATTTCGACAGGGTGGTCCGCGTCTTCCAGGGGCTGACGCCCGGTATGCGCACGGTAATCAAAGACATCACCCAGAGGATGGGGGCGGGTATGGCGGACTTTGTCGACAAGGACCTGGGCCAAGGCACTGTCTCGTTGCAGGAGTACGACTTGTACTGCCACTACGTGGCAGGCCTGGTAGGGGAGGGCTTGACGCGCATGTTCGCCGAGAGCGGCCTGGAGGCCCCCGACCTGGCGACGAGCCGGCAGGAGCTCGCCAACAGCATGGGCCTCTTTCTGCAAAAGACGAACATCATCCGCGACTACCTGGAGGATTTTGTGGACGGGCGGGCCTTTTGGCCTCAGGAGGTGTGGAAACGCCACGCCCCCTCCGCCGTCCCCGCCCAGTCCTTGGGCGCTTTTGCGGAAGCCGAGCACCGGGAGCGGGCGTTGGCCTGCCTGGATGAACTCGTTACCAATGCCTTGGAGCATGTCCCGGACTGTCTCGCCTACATGTCGCGACTCCACACCCCTCAAATCTTCCGCTTCTGCGCCATTCCCCAAGTCATGGCCATCGCCACCCTGGAGAAAGTGTACCACAACCCCGACGTCTTTACGGGCGTGGTAAAGATCCGGAAGGGCTTGGCTTGCAAGCTGATATTGGAGGCGAACAGCATGGGGGACCTGTACACCTGTTTCTCCTCCTTCGCCGGGAAGATCGCAAGGCGGGCGGCAGCACTAGAGAAAAGGGGCGACTCCGTCAGTGCCCAAACATTGCGGGTGTGTGAAGAGATTCGTGTTCTGTGCAAGGAAGGAGAGGCGAGTTCCACCAACACCAAAAAGTACGCCAGGGCCCTGCATGCGGCGTTCGCGGCGTTGCTCCTGGCCATAGCTCTCGTCCCCGTGCTTGCCTTGTGGGGCACGGAGGGTTCAAGGGGAGGTTTCTTTGCCCGCCCCATTGAGAGCCCGGCGGGCTTGAGCGGGGCGGACTACGTGCAGATGGCTTTCAACGTCCTCGTCTCCGTTGTGGCCACGCTCGCACTGAGCTACGTGGTTTCGAAGGTCTGGCGACCGCTAGGCGGGCAGGGCAACAGATCTCGGTCTTTGGCGGCGTGATAGGCATTGGAAAAGGTAAATGAGAAGACGAAGGGGCAAGCAGGGTAGGATGAAGCCAGGCTGCTCTCTCGTGAGGGGGGCGGTTGGCGCTTCCGATAGCTTTCTTAGGTGATTTATTTTAGACGGAGGTCTGCTTAGTGGAAGCACGGAAAAGTAAGTGTGGATTTCAATTTGTCTTGTGGTAAGAGGTTTTCTCGACCAGTGTCGTAGGGAAGGCTGACGTTTGAGTCTTTTGGTCATATCAAACTGAAGTCGGGCAGCCTCGGGCAATACCCGAAGCAGCCTTAAACATGTAATTTCTCTTCAAAACAAAGCTTGACGTATTGAATGGGGATAAAAACCATTTTTGTTTTGCTTTTTTGCAGCCAACAATTCGAGCTCTACGGCACGACGGGTTCAAGCAGCCTAGTGCTCCGTCTGTCATAAGAGCATATTTGCGAATGACTGAAGAAAGAGCACCTACATGAACATTGTTTCACCGTTTGCAGTGTCTTTCATTCATTACGTTGTCGCTGCGAGAATTCGTTCATCAATTACTAGGGGTAGGGGGCAAGGGATCGTAAAACTCAGCAACGTCTACTAGGCCGTCAGGCACGTGGGTTGAGAGTGTTTTCCGTGATGGAACGGAGGACTTTGTGTCGTTGATTTCAAATTACGCTTCATGGGACCGTGCGTATAGTATTGGCAGGACTTTTACTTATTTTTCTTTCTATTTTACAGGCGTGAAGGCGGTAAAGGCAGCCAGTTACACGCATGTTAGCCTCATTCGCTGGGTAGTTCAATGAGCACCGGTTCCATCGACGAGTCCAGGCGCCATGACCTACTACTCGAAGCTAGGCGGCAGCGCTCATCGTGGCTCCAGAATGAAGACTATGTAGAGATGGACATTGTGGAGGCGCTTTTAGCCAAGCAGCAGAAAGAACAGCAGCAACATGGAAAAGAACAGGGTTCGCTTGCCGGCCTCTTTCAGAAAGTGCCAGGTCTTGCGAACGTGTTGCCCGCCGCGCGGGAATACGTGGGGTTTTTGAACGAAGTGGCAGGTGAAGACGACCAAGACGCGGTGGCATACGATCCTAAAGTTCTTCAGGCATTGTCTGCTGTCCAGGACTCGGAGACACGGTCGCTAGAGGAAGCTGAGGCCGAGCCCGCTACACCCCTCCCAGATGAGTCTCTGGACCCCTCCACCCCCTTATCGTACGATGGATTCATAAGACTCTTGATGCACCCGGGTTCGGCAGAGATCGTGAAGTCGATGCAGCGCTTCGTGTCTGCTTTCATCCAGAGCCAAGAACGACGGAGGGGATTGCCAGCCCGAGCGCCTCCTTCACCGTCTTCGCCGCGGCCTCAGGGCGAGCATTTGCACGCGTTTATCGACAGTTTGCGTGGGGAACTTTGCAATAATGAGGTCTGGTCGGGCAGGCTGACTGCCGGAGGTGGCTCTCGGGCGTCAGGTTCGTGGTCCGCGGCGTGGGAGGAGGTGCGAGAACACTTGGAGAAGTTCCTTGTGATTAAACTGCACCGCTACCTGTTCACCGAGGCGGAGACCCAGGTACTGGTCAAGGAGGAGGCACGTTGGCGGGCGCGCGTGCAATCCCTGGCATTCCTTGGCCCTGAACATTTGGAAGTCCGCTCCTTGCTCTCCTCGTCCTCCGTCTCTGCCGCCCTAGCGCCTGCGATTTTGGAATTTTCCCGCGTTCCTGCCCACAAGGCGCCCGCGGACATTATGGCAGGTCTTCTCCGCTGCTCTCAAGCCCTCACACAGGCCCTGGTTAGCAGTCGCGTGGCCGGTACCGGTCTACCAGGGGCGGACGAGTTCCTCCCAGCCATGATCCTCACCGTGAAGGAGAGCAATCCGGAAAATCTGCGATGGGCCATCCACGCTGTCCAACGGTATCGACACCCATCGCGCCTGCAGGTGGCCGAGCCCGCGTACGTGTTCACGAACGTGCTCTCCGCCATCCATTTTCTGGAAACCGCGGACGCCTCCCAGTTGAACATGACGCCAGAGAGCTTTGCCACCTCCGTGGCCGCCTGCAAAGCCGCGTCGAGGAGCTTGAGTCGGACGCAGGAAAGGGGCTTCATGGCGGAGATAGGAGATGGGGAGGACCGACCACTTGTCGATCGTCCTGGGCCCGCGTCAGCTCCGCTATCCGGTGCTCTCTCCTCCCCACTGCAGAACCTCTCCACTGCCAGGGGCCCCGTGGCGCCGCCCTCGACCTTCGCCATGGCAACGGGACGCGCCGGTCCCCTGTCCACCCCTTTATCCGGATCTCTGGGCAAAAAGGCTTCCCCTTGGCCCTTCCGGTCCATTCAAAACGTACGGCGCGAGCGGGAGCTAGGGACTCGGGGAGCTCCCACACTGGCCGCAATGACACCTCCCGCACCCCTTCAGGTCGCTGCGTGCCGTTTGCAAGAATTGGTAAAGGATCTGCAGGAACATGCGAGCAGGAGGCTAGAAAAGGACCGCAGCCAAGGAAGCAGGAGCCAAGAGATACAGCAGCAGACACCCCTTCCACCTTCGCTATCCTCTCAAAGACTGTTGAAGTCGTGTTCTTTTTTACATGCCTCTTCCTTGGACCTGCGATTGAGTGATATATCAGCTCTTCTAGCAGAGTATAGGTGCCTTGTGGCTGTGGCTGATCAGTGTTTGGAGCTGCTGCAACACAACTGCAAATAAGATTGTTGGCAAAGAGGGCTCACATAACAGTATACTGACACAAAGCTTCTCGGCCAGACTATAAAAGTCATACTTCATTTCTTTCCCAATCGTACAGTTTCCTTTAATTTTCAAGTATACTACTGTGCTATCGCCCTGTCCTTGTTTTAAACATGCTTATGGCAAGCACCACAAATTAATGGAATAAAGTCCCCAAATTTATTAGACAAACGAAAGCACTTCTATCTAGTCGAATTTAATTATGCCGACAACCTTACTTTTACGACCTACACTACCATTGTCTTTTACGATCGCGACAGTATGCTCTTTTTTTTTCCGTTTGTTGCTTTTAAGGAGATTCAGCGGAATTGGTCTCATCCTGGCTCGTGGGCACTGTCGACAACTGGTACGGTTCCCTCTGTCCCAATAATTGGCTTGTTTGATCGTGCTTATTCGGTTTCAAGGCGTGTTTGGCATTCTGAAGCTTCGGCTCTTGCGATGTCCGCCGTTGGAGGCGGATACCTGCCACGTGCTTCGGTGATGGAATCAGCGTTTTCTGGAAATACTCGAGAACACCCGGAATAGCATCTTTCTCGAGCGTGAAAAGGTGGCTATGGCCGACAAGCAGCTTTAGACTCGTGGCCTTAGAACTGAAATCCGACCAGCCCAAGCATGCGTGGTAAGGACTCATACTAAATTGTGCATGGGAAAATAGATGACGGCGATTTGTCAGGGAGGAAGTGCTACTTTAGTATGGCAAGATCACGGCCTGACCGCTAGATTTCCCGATGCCTCCATGAAAATGATGAACAAGGGTGTTTGTTGCCCTGATAAATGTGTTCTTAATGTACGTACCGGTCCTCGCTCCCATACAAGGCGTGTATCGGGCACTTTAAGAGCCTATCGGGAGGGCAATGATAGAAATCCATCGCACTTAAATCCGCTGAGCACAGCTTGGTCGCTTCCCGATTGTTGGAGGATCGCAATTTCCTGTAGTCGTCGGGCAAGCCCCCGTACCAGCCCAAGATGAGATGGACCATCAGCAAGGGCCCACAGCTATACCACCAGATCGGGGATCGTCGGTGGGGGGGAAAGGCACTTGCCACGAACAAGTTGTCCACGACAAAATCAAACTGAAGCTGGAGCAGATGGGCAACTTCAAGAGCTACGTAGGCCCCATAGCTGTGGCCAAAGAGACTCAGGGGTGGCTCGCCGGGATCCAGATACCCGGCTAGTCTCAAAGCCCTGACGACTGCCTCAGCAACCAAGTATATATCCCTCACAGCCTTCTCGTCTTTTCGTGAATCCCGCCCGGGCATGACGACAGAGACAATCTCCACATCCTTGATCTCCCACATATCGTAAACGCGCGAGGTTCCCCCTGCCCACGGCAAGCACAACAAGCGGGCCTTGGCCAAGGATACGGGATGCTCAGTGTGCAACCACTGCTTTGCGCTTTGCTCTGTGATCACAGGACGGGTAACGTGCTGCTGTCGAAACCCAAAGCAACCCAGAGGCACGCTCACCCCTTCGCCCTCGATGCCTGAGCCATAGCGACCTGGAGCGATGGCATTGTCGGGCGTGGAAGGCTGCCGATGATCTTTATTAGGCACGTGGCTGACCTTGCGCGCGAGTGCAACTTCATTTCTGACTTCAGCCTGTTGTTTGTCAAGTTGCTGCATCTCAAGCTCAACTTCAAAGAGTGACACGTCGTTTGCGCGCCATTGCGAGCGACTCGTCGTCTTGCTGAGCAAAGCCGAAGTAATGCTTTTAATTGACTTAAGCGTTGGCCGCTCGTCTGCTTGCCTCTCTCGGACTAATGAATGCGCGGCCGAAGAAGAGGATACCAGTGTAGGCTTACCCTCCTGATTCTCGCTACTCGCTTTCCTTTCCGATTTATGGCCCGACTGTTGGGAGTAAATCATTTTGGCTACATCAGCTACGGTCGTCGCAGGGCCGATCTTGGAAGGATTGATTTCCACGCCAAATGTCTGCTTGATGCGAGAGATGAGCTCTACTGTGCTAAAGCTGTCCATACCAACACTGAAAAGCGCTGAGCATCCCAAGACTTCTTTATGTCGAGAAATACTTTTAATCGTGTCAGCCACAAGGTTCAGTACCTCTTTTGAAGTTAAAGCCCGATCTGCCGTTTTAGCTGCATCGGCGCCCAGAGTAAATTGCGCTGTACCGCCGTGCAAGAAACTCGCTCGATTTGGATACACACCCACAGCATTTTCTCTGAAGAAAAGTTCGCAGGCAAGTGGGAGTTGACAAACGATGGCGTCCTCCAGATCCTGCAAGGCTCGGGCTGAGCGCACAAATTCAACGTTCGAACGAAGTTGCATCTTTCGGACCTTGATGTCGTTGGCTAGGATACCTACGTCTGAGAGGCTGGTCATGTTAAAAGCTGTGCCCGGCAGGCCAAGCGAGCGCCGGTGGCGAATGAGGGCATCCATGAAGGCATTAGCGCTTGAGTACGCTGCTCGACCGCGGCCTCCCATGAGGGAAGCTACGGAGGAGATGACCACGAAGGTTTCGATACTCAGGTCCTTGGTAAGCTCATGAAGGTACCAGGCACCCAAGGCCTTGCAACTTCCAACCTTCAGTAAATCGTCAGCAGTCACGTCCGTTAAGACTGTATCGAGACTCACGCCTGCCACATGGAGAATCGCTTTGAGTGGCGGCCGCATTGAAGTGCCTTGGGCATATTTACATACGACGTCAGCCATATCTTTCCTACTTGCCGTATCAGCAATCACTGTTTCCAATGTGCATCCCGAAGTCGCGATCAAATCGCTGAAAAGGGCGGCCACTCGTTCAGGCCGCTTGGTCACAGTGATAACGAAATGGCGTGCACCTCTTGCGAAAGCCCAACGCACCATTTTGGACCCGAAACCACCAGCACCACCCGTAATAAGGTATGTTGCATTAGGATGGAAAACACGTTGAGGCATGCGTACTTCCACGGGAACTGGATTATTGTCGTGAGCCGTATAATTGGTAAGAACAGCTTTCCCAGTGTGCTTGCCTGCCTTGATTAGCTCGATAGTGTCTCGGATCCTGTCCATAGGGAAGATGGTTGTCGGTATTGGGCGATAAGCACCCGTGCTCAGAAGGCTAAAAACCTCGCTTGTCGTCTTGATTGTCAGCTCCGGATCATCGAGGGCCAAACGATCCATATCGATAGCCACAAAAAGCCCATTTTTTCGTAATGCTAAGAGGCCCAGCTTGGCGTTATCGTAGATGTCAAGTTTCCCGATTTCCAAAAATCGACCTCCCGGTGCCAGGGCTTGGATACCCAATTGCTGATGTTTCCCCGCCAACGAATTCAGGACCGCGTCAACTCCACGATAATTAGTGTCGCGCATGACGTTAGAGAACCACGATGTAGACCGAGAGTCGTAAATGTATTCCACACCTAAATTCTGTACTGTCGCCCGCTTGCCAGCCGAAGCCGTTGCGTAAACGATTGCGCCAATATGCTGGCACACAGATATTGCTGCATGACCGACTCCACCTGCTGCTGCATGGATCAAAACGCGATCACCTTTTTTGATGCGAGCAATAGTAACTAAAGCGTGATGTGCAGTGTTGTAGACACTCTGGGTGCTGGCTGCTACCTCAAAGCTGATACTTTCTACAAGCTTGACTACACGGTTGGCGGGGGCATTGAGTCTGTTGCCGAAACACGAAGCTTCCGCCGTCGCTACACGATCTCCTACCTTCAAGTGAGTCACATTCGTCCCAACTGCCGATACTAAGCCTGCTGCCTCCATGCCGAGATGTCGTCCATAGTAAGAACCTTCAAATGACAGCTCTGGGAGCATGTTTATGGCGATAAGGACGTCTCGAAAATTAAGCGCTGCAGCGTGAATGTCCACCGTCACTTGATCAGGTCCAGGCTGCTTGACATCATGACTCTGAAATAATACATTGACTTGCCCAGGAGTTGAGAGCCCTGTGCTCACATCGCAGCAGTAAGCCACATTGCTATCGGTAGGGAGGACGAGTCGACTGCGACGCGCTGACATGTCAATTGGGAAGTATCGAGGCACCAAGACAGACTCATTTGAAATTAGATAACACTTCTCTCTAGCCATGTAGGCCAAAATTTCTGCCACTTTCTCCAATCCTTGTGCGCGGGTCATTCCTGTGACTTCATCTGTGGCCATATCAATGAGGTAGGCCTCAAGAGTTGGGAGCTCGTGGGCAATTACATATGTGAATCCCTGTATGCAGCCTTGATTCGGTCGAATTTTTCCAGCGTAGGCTCCTTCCGTTACAATCCAAAGCTGGCCATTTTGTTTCGAATCGTTCATAAGTGCGGTAATTTTTTGCTCGCATGCCATGACCGCCTGGCACAACTTAGCCAGCCGGGAAAATGCCATGGTCCCTAGAATGGTTTCATCATCTAGACCTCCCAAAAAAACCAGACCCTGGAAACCATCATCGACAGAAATTGATGCTAGCACACTTTCCAGGGATGTCTCCCAGCATTTGGCGTTGTCTTGGAAATGTGCCTTTGCATTTGCCCCGCAAGTTACGACAATTGTGCTGCAAGCAGACCCAGCCAATAACGTAAGCCTTTTCGTGAGAAGCGCGGCCTCTTGCGAATTTTCCGCGATAACAACGTATGTGCGTTGAGAGGTCGGCAGGCGTGGCATCATTCGAGCCGCCACAAGTGTTGTCGTACATCTCAAGTCGGGAGAGAGGGGTTGCAATACATCCACCCATGCCTTCTTTTCACCGCCATCCAATCCCAGCACCCAAAATTGGGAGCCAGGCGTCATGAAGGACTCCAACGTTGTCACTACATTAAGAGCACGTTGAGTTTCACCGCTTGTGGTGTTGCTATCGCTCTGTTGCCAAGCCATCTTCCCTGAGGTATGCCAGGCATGCAATGCAACGACGTCAAATGCATAATCGGCTAGTTCGCGATCCAATGTTGGCATAAGTATTTTCCGAACACGTAGTCCCCTTTCTGCCCCACTCATTGTTCCTGCCACCATGTTCAGCGCTTGTATATCGTGGGATCCGATGAACACCTCAATTATCTGATGCGGGTCGAGTGTAAGCCGGCCGAGGGCCTCCGCGAAGGTCGCTAATGAGGAGTCCTCTACTACCTCTAGTACCCGAAATACTGTAGGACTGCCGGAGTGGGCAGCTTGGAAAGCCTGGGCCGCCTTTGCTATGGATAAGGCCAAAGTATCGATGACATTTACTGCGTTATTGGATAGACAATTGTCTGGTCTCTGCGAGTCTAATACTGATTTTTCGTTCTCTATCAGCATTTCCGCTTGTTGAACTGAAGCTGTTAAGCATTCCAAAGAGCTGACAGTGATGTTTTGTTCACGTGACTGCCAAACCAGCTCCGAAAGTTTAGTCGTGTCTGTGCTCGCCCCGAAGATGATATTAATGGCTTTAATAGCCAATAAAAGCACACCATTCTCGTCGTACACCAGGAGGTCCCCCCCGCTTTTCTTACGTCCTACATATGGAATCGTGCTGTCGTGGTCCAAAAACACGTACAACTTATTAGAGGAAGGCTTGCGAAGGAAATGTGCAGCTTCAAATCCGCCGGCGTATACGACTATCTGAGGGTCATGGGAAGGTAGCAAGAAAAGGAGCTGGTACATGGCGTCTAACAGCTGGATTCCGAAGCTGCCTCCCTGTCGGTTCCATTCCACGTTGTCAAATTCTACAACACACAGGAATGTGTCATCGACTTCGTTTCCATGTAAAGATGAAATCACCTGGAATGAGGGGCCGTATTCTGAAAGTCCCTCTTTGTTTATTATCCCGTAGGCATGCTCCGTGCTGCTGGCAAGGCATTGAGTATGGTGCTTTTTGAGTGTAGCTAGGCCCTTTTCACCAATATCCTCAAGCTTCCACGGTGCTAGAAGACCAAAAGCACCCGATCGCATCTGACAACGTGTATCGTATTCTTCACCTCTCTTTATTGCGAGCCCTGTGCAGTGGTCTGTGTAGGACAAGGGCTCGTCCCGCTCACAGACAGCAATCTTGGCGCTTGTGGAACGTACCAAAAATGATTGAATTTCTCCGCCGCTCCCCTCCACATCCTTGAAAGATATGGAAACTAGTGTCGGTGGATTGCCTGAACTAGATCGTGGAATTTTACACATAGACTTGAACTCAACATTGGTAAGCGCGCAGGGCAACCCCGTGGCTTCCAATGCCATTTCCACATAAAAGCAGCCAGGTAAAATCTCCTGTCCACCCATTTTGTGGTCCATCATTGATTTGAAGGTACGGTCGCAAACCTCTACTTCGTAGGCGCCGCTCTTATAAGAACCTGCAACAGGCCCTTTGAGATAAAGTCCTGAGACAAGCTCTCTGTTGTGAATATGAACTAGCTCATGCATACGTGTCTTTATGAATGGGTGCTTGGGAATGTCCACCACGCTGTAGCTCAATGCATGATACAATGTCTCAAAGTTCATCTTGACATTACTTTCGAAAAGCATTGCGAATAGATCCATCATCACCTTGAGACAGTGGCCATTCCGTGTAAGTGTGGGCAACACCAATGCCTCTCGCCCGGCAGCCTTTATTGTTTGGAGCACGGGCCCGGCCAGCGTCTTGTGCGGTCCAATTTCCAACACTACGTCAGGCGCCGTATCCTCATCTTCAAAAATACACTGCACTGCATGCTGGAAGAGTACTGCCGACCGCACGTTCCTACACCAGTACTCCGCGTCAGTCCGGGTAGATTCCTCACCCGTCACTGTGGATACGAATACAGGCGAAATGTTCGTGCGAGCGAGGACGCGATCCGGTCTGTCAAGAAAGGTCAGACGGCATCGTATATTGGGCAAAATGGGATCCACGTGGGACGAATGGAAAGCAATGTTCCCTTGAACAAATGCGGAGAATGTGCCGGGAGGTAGCGCCGCCTTGACCTGATTTAACGCCACCTCAACACCTGCCAGTACTGTGCCTGAAGGGCTGTTCACGCAGGCTATCTCCACGGCATTGTCCGGGCTCAACTCCAGTGTGGCCAAAAAATCCATGACCTCGTTCTGCCCAAGCCCCACGGCCAAGAGTCGCCCACAACCCGCTAATTTCTGCTGTTCCTGCGAGCGATGATAGACAACCTGCACGGCTTCGTCCAAAGTTAGCAGACCCGCCGCATACGCAGAGGCTACCTCTCCTGCTGAGTGCCCAGTCACGATGGACGGCCATATCCCCGAACTTTCCAAAAGCTTGACAATGCCAACTTGGATCAGGAATGTTACAGGCTGAGCATGTTGAGTCTCCCGAAGAGTCTCAGCTGAGAGCGTTTGAGCCTTCTCCAAGATAGAATACCCCGACAAGGCTTGAAAGAGGGCATCTACTTCCAACACTGCTTCGCGATAGACTGGCACGGCCATCAAAGTCTCCCCGCAACCCATCCACTGTGCCCCTTGGCCCGTAAATGCGAATAAAATTCGCTTGCCCTTTTCTTCCTCGGGAGCTTGGCTGTCAGGGCCGCTAACGATTCCCTTCAATTGGAGGAGTAAGCCAGGCAGGTCTTGTCCCCCCACCACCAATGCTTTCCGGTACTGAAAGGCGGTGCGATTAACCGCCATAGTCCCGCACACATCGCGGATATCAACTTCCGGGGTGTTTTGGAAATATGTGAGCAGTTCATGGGCATACAGTTTGAGGTGTGCATTGCTGACGGCTGACAGAGGCAAGAGAACTTGTCCTTCGAATGCATGACGGGCCAGGATCCGATCGGCAGAGCTTTTTGGGGGGCGATACTCTTCGACAATAACGTGGGCGTAAGAGCCACCGATGCCGAAGGAATTGACACCCATTAAAACCGGTGGAGTGCTTTCGAGAGGCCCAAATGGCTCCGTGGTCTGAATCACGCGCATGTTATGTCCTTCCCAATCGAAATCTGTGCGCGGTGTAGTGACGCCCGCTGTTGGCAAGTACATTCGGCGACGCATCATTTCAATGACTTTTGCAAGGGAAAACAGCCCAGCCGAAACCTCGGCATGGCCAATATTGCTCTTGACCGAAGCCACGCGAAGCAGGTTGTGGCCTTCTTCGTCTTCTTTTCGCAGGCGCGGCATGCCTAAAATCTCCCCGATCGCCTCCAATTCCAACACATCCCCGACGTAGGTACCGGTAGCATGACATTCCATATAGCTGACCAATGCAGGAGACAAACCTGCCCCTTCATAGGCGCGGGCCATCAGCTCTTTCATGCCCCAGACACAAGGAGACTCATACATGCGTCCTGCGCCGGTCGCGAGACCTTCGACAGCCCCGGCACTGCCTGCCACGGCGTTGCGGATCGTGCAAAGGACGCGGTCTCCATCGTATATTGTATCCCGGAAGCGCCGCAGCACGATGCAGCCATAACCCTCTGCTCGCACATATCCTTTTGGCCCCGCGTCCTCAAAAGGATGGCTTGTGCCTGTGGTGCTCAGGACCCCGCACGCTTGCAAAGAGAGATGAAAGTCTTTGTCTTGAGGGATGTTCACACACGCAACGATAGCATAGTCGCAATCACCCTTTCGTAAAGCTGCAACCGCCAAGGAGAGAGCGACCAAAGACGAGGAGCATGCAGTCTCAAGAGTGACTGAAGGTCCATGCGTGCCGAGGAAAAAGGCCACATGGTCCGATAGAGAGGACATGAGGCTTCCGCGAAGCGTCGTCTCATCGGGAGCTTCTTGCGCGTGCTCGACTTGGACATACCCGGCCGCAAATATTCCTGTCCGTGTGCGATAAAGTCGCTCGGCTGGCAGACCAGCATCCTCCAAGGCATGCCAAACGCTCTGCAGGATACCCAATTGTCGAATGTCCATCGACCGCGCCAACTTGTCCGTCACCCGAAAAAAGTGGCAATCGTAGCTCTCCACCTCTTCATCCGTGAATAAGTTGGCAAATCTGGACCTCAGTCGCCAAGGATTGGAATCAGAATTGTTAACGCTGCCCTCACCTTCGTCTACCATGGAGGCCGGATAACGCTTACCGGCTACTACATCTTGACGCAGCTGCCGCTTCGCTTGAACTAAATCAAATAGTTGGTCGCCTGTGCTAATATCCCCCGGTAATTGAATGGCATACCCATTGACAGCTATGCGATCTTGTAAAGAACAAGTTGGATCCACTGAGAATGGAATACTTTTTCCATTGGCAGAGGATTCTGTGTTCAGGTCCATGGGAGGAAGCACTTACAGCAACCTCTCTAGCCCGTACAGGGCCTCAGGAAGAAATGCTGATCTGGTTTGAGGTGGAAGTAGTAACAATAGATGTCACATTAGATTGAGATTTAAGACTTCCTCTGTGTCCTTTGTCGTCATAAATCGGAATTTTTTTTTTGTTCGAGTTCAAGCACATTGCGGCATAGTTGTTCTATCGATCCGTCATACGGAGAGGGTGAAAATGTAAGAGGGACAAGAATCATAGTTTTAATTTTCATTTGATCTTCCAGAATTTACTTCAAACATTGAATGTTGACGATTGTCCATGGTAAGATGCTGTCACATAGATTGACTATCATTTTCATAGGGGCCACGCTCTCGTTCTCAGCCCAACGGTTGATACCTCTTTGCATTTGAAGAAGCCGTTGACGGCCCATATGCCTCGCCGCTCAGGTTGAGTCCGAGCATGATGAAGTCAACTCCATGCTTAACTTACTCCCCGCTCATCGCGGACTATGTGGCTTCTTTACGACGTAATTACGCCGCATAATGCATTGGATACTCTCGGATTATGGCTGTTCCGCCATTCGACCTTCGACGAGATGTCAAACTCTTCTGCCAGATTCCAAAAAGAACTGAGGCCCCGTATCATCCGGCCCGGGGGCCATGGGAGAGTGAGCAACAGAACACAAGAAGACAAAGACATGATTGTTCAAAAACTTGGGCCCCCTCTGTTGTCCTAGGGAAAATGGTTCATTAAAAGCCATGCCCAAAATATTTTATCTGCCATTTAAAGAAGATAGGGTACCACGTTGTCACATTTTCGTGGCCTTCTTTATGTGCCAACCCTATTTCCCGATCACGATGCTTGGTTGTGTAGGGCCCATGCGCGAAAATGCCTCGAAGGCGCATGCATAACGTTGGCATACGATGTAGCGAATCTACTTGTAACTTCTGAATGCTAGTAGATGATAGCATGTTTTGATAATAGATGATAGTACACGTGGAATTTCCCAAGTGTACGGGCATGAGTTCTGTGAAGAATGAAATGACGTAGTGCCTCACCCTGCGACCCGCTCACCTTCGATCTCCATTCAAAATTCATTAGGAGAGCCCTTTGCTTAGCTTAAGTGTACCTTTACATAGCTCTTAGGATTTCAGATATCCTTATCATCTCACGCATCTCGCGCCGGCATATTTAGGTGCAGCCAATCATGTGGGCCACTTTCTGGAGACAGTTCTCGGTACGTTTGTCATACCCAAGAAGGCAGGTGTACAGACACATGACTACTCATTCCTGATAAAGCATAGAGCCATGTATGCTTTTGTTTGCTTTGTGTTTTATCCCTTCCTTGCTATCATTACGCACTTATTGTATTTGTATATGCGAAATGAATTGGAGCCGCAGTCTCTATTCGCTTCTTGTTATGGCAGCTATATTTACCCTGGACACTTATTGACCTCATACGGGATATACGATAGCATAGTCATACCTCTTTCCATCTTAAACCATGTCGATGGTTCTATCGGGCCCCACAATATCGTTTTTAGGACATCATCCCTATGGTTTGGCCATCATAATTTCTTACCAGAGTTTCTTGTCAGCTTTGAATGCGCACTTCACATGTGCTTCACTTGTCTCACAAAATATGTAAAGCTCTCTGTTTGCTCATGACATAGCTTTCACGCTGTAAACTACACTGCCTTCTTTTCACTCTCAGGTACTCACATGGAAGAACTTCCTCCTGCGGCGAAAGAATATGGTTTCTTCACTGGTCGAGATAATGGTACCCGTGGCCCTTATTTTTGGTATGCTTGCAATTTACAACACGGTCAAACCTCAACAAGTGCTCGAAATAGTGCCCGGTGACACGCGTTCGACGAGTTTTGATCATTTCTACGCAATCAACGGTAACCCACAATGTACTGGCTATGATTCCAACATCTTCTGGCGATGTCCTCTGAGGGACGACTGCGAGCCTAGCATGTGCGACAAGTTGGTGTTCGCGGTAGCTCCGTCCTCCAACACTGATGCAGCAGCAGCCGAAGCTGCCAATGCCCTGCAGCTCCGTGTGCAAGACTTGACAAACTCCAGCGTGTCGACACTATTTTTCCCTTCGGAGGCAGACTTGGATGCATACATCGCTCAACCGGACTACGCTGTCAACACGACCCTTAAAAATATCGGCGTGGCAGTTGTCTTCGATTCAGGTGCCCCCAACTGGCACTACCATTTGCGCGTGAACCGGACCGTGAATGAAGGGTACACCTACAATCTTCCGCCGACCACGCTGAGCACAGATAGCCTCTTAAAGAACCCGAATGACTGGCCTAAGG
>Ga0102934_1001154_pt1 | contig 18295 bp, 21 predicted proteins | sample SalPonR2_A_D1_MG_FD_78175 | JGI IMG/M metagenome (GOLD analysis project Ga0102934, IMG submission 78175) | Salt pond soil microbial communities from South San Francisco under conditions of wetland restoration - Salt Pond MetaG R2_A_D1_MG | ecosystem: Environmental > Aquatic > Marine > Intertidal... | reverse complement strand
ACCAGGGATTGACCCACGGCCAATGGTGCAAAGCCAAGAAATGATAGCGCAAACAAGTATCAGTGCTGAACAAACTGACGCAGGAACCTATCAATTCACCGATCTTTATGAAGCAACCTATGACCTTACCCTAAGATACAAATCATGTGAATACACTGAAACGGTGTCACTTGCACAAGATAAAACCATTGATATCGTATTCCCTGCAGAATTCACCTTAGAAACAACTGTGCTAAACAATGTTGGAAACCCGGTTAACACTGCAGATTTGTTACTTGAACGTAGTGGAAAGAAAATCGGAGGAAGCATCACAGAAGAAGGAATCGGTGAAATCACTGCACCACCAGGAACCTATAAACTAACCATAACAAAAGATGATGAATTAATTGCTTCTCAACAAGTAAGCATCAAAGGTGATAAAACAGTTGACATCGTCAGTAATCAATCTTCAATGCTTCATCAAATTCTTCCAATCCTCTTCATTATCTTAGGAGTGGCAATTGCTCTATTACTCCACTGGAAAAGAGTATTGACCCTTCCAAAACAAGGAATATATATCATTTTAGCGTTCCTAGTTCTTTCAAGTATCTTTCTTCCATGGTGGCAACTGCAAGGAGAAAACAATACCGCTCAAACAGTCTCAGAAACCTATCTTTATCCACCAACACTTATCACTCGATCAGAAAGCAACACGGTAATAGGCGGAGAAATAAGTGAAGTACCTGAGATTTTCACTACGGTACTTTCTCTTCTTAGTTTACTTTTAATGGTTACAGCAACACTTATCCTTCTTCTACCATTCATGCAGAAAAAATACTCAAAAATCACGTGGATAATAACCATTGGTATCATCATACTCCTCATTCTCAATGTTGCCTTATTCTACATCACCATGAGTGAAGTAACAAAAATAGGCATTGGTGATTTCTCAGGATCTGGAGATATCGCTGTGTCACTGCCTGGAGAATCAGAACAACAAACCATACCTGCTTCATGGTGTGCTGGAATTGGATTATATGCAGTAATCATTTCATTACTTGGAGTACTGGTTTTACGATTTTATCCGATAATACAAGAAAATTTCCTTCAAAAAAACAAACAATAACTTAATCTAATTACCCCTTATCATTTCAATTTAAGATATCTCATGTTAATATTGATGAATTCATTCATCTTTTTCAAATTGCTTCATCAAATCTTTTAAGTAGATTTTAGTTGTTAGCCGACCATATGCAGATTTCAGAGATCTTCTATTCGATCCAAGGAGAGGGCAGACGGGCTGGATTACCCACGGTATTCATTAGGACAACCGGTTGTAATCTCAGATGTGCTTACTGTGACACACAGTATGCCTATGAGGACGGTAAAGAAATGACCATTGAATCAATCCTTTCAGAAATTACTAGATATCATTGTCAACAAATCTGTATCACGGGAGGAGAACCACTCATTCAGCAAGAAACCATCCAATTAATAAAATCTTTACAAAAACAGGACTATGAACTCTGTTTGGAAACCAATGGGAGTCAACCAATCAAAATAATTAGAGATCGAAATCATTTACAAATTTCAATGGATCTAAAAACACCATCCTCAGCCATGGAAAAACACAATATCTTTGAAAATATACAATATCTAACAAAAGATGATCAGTTGAAATGTATCATTGGAACAAAGGAAGATTACCAATACGCAAAAAACAATCTAAAAAAATATCAACCATCCTGTCCTGTTATTTTCCAACCAGTATGGAGATTTTCTCCTCAAATCCTTGCTGAATGGATCCTTTCAGACCATCTCCCTGTTCGATTGGGATTACAACTGCACAAAATCATTTGGGGAAACAAAACCCATAAATAAACACAATCATTTTTTTTCAACTATCACAAACTATTTAGTCATTAAGTGTATTGTGAGGTGGAGACTAAAACGTCAAAATAGATAAGATTTCCTAAACAATTGAACGTTCTAAGGACATATTGTAAAATAGAATAAATATTAGAGGTGAAAAAGAAAGATGCAACCGACAAACATGGCATATGATAGAGCAATTACTGTTTTTTCTCCAGATGGAAGGCTTTTTCAGGTTGAATACGCACGTGAAGCAGTGAAACGTGGAACAACAACCGTAGGATTAAAATATGAAACTGGTGTGGTCTTAATCGTAGATAAACGAATTTCTTCACGATTGATTGAACCTAACTCAATTGAAAAAATATTTAAAATTGATGGCCACATTGGATGTGCTACATCTGGATTAGTCGCCGATGCCCGATCACTTATTGATCGAGCTCGAATTGATGCTCAAATAAACGAAATTACCTATGATGAAAAGATCCAGGTGAAAACATTGGTCAAAAAGATTTGTGATTTCAAACAAACATACACACAATATGGTGGAGTTCGACCATTTGGAACTGCGCTACTGGTAGCTGGATATGATGAAACCGGTCCACGATTGTTTTCAACTGATCCATCCGGAGCACTCATGGAATATAAAGCAAGTAGCGAAGGATCCGGTCGTAATGGTGCAATGAGCTACTTTGAAGAACACTACAAAGAAGGCCTTTCAAAAGAAGAAGGCATTATGCTCGGAGTCAAAGCATTACATCAAGGAACAGAAGAAAAACTCAATCCCGACGCAACAGAGATTGGAGTCGTGGGCAAAGATGATACGTTCCATATTCTTCCCCAAGAAGAATCCAAAGCATATGTAGAAAAAGCAATCGGAGGAGAATAAGATTGGTAAGCCTTGATGATGCAGTTATTGCCCGTTTGAAAAAGGGAGAACATCATTTTGAAATATTGGTTGATCCCTATGGTGCCGCTGATATCATAGAAGGAAAAGATACTGATGTCCTTAAGATAATGGCAATCGATGCCATCTTTACTGATGCAAAAAAAGGCATTCATGTATCTGAAGAAGACCTTCAAGAAGAATTTGAAACGGCGGATGTATCAACAGTTGCAGAATACATCATTAAACATGGCGACATTCAATTAACAACAGAACAACGCCATAAAATGCAAAAAAATAAACGAAAACGGGTAATAGAATACATTGTCAAAAATGCAATGGATCCACAAACAAAAACACCACATCCTCCAGCTCGTATTGAACGGGCAATTGAGGAAGCTGGTGTTCATATTGATCCATTCAAACCAGTAAGTGAACAAGTCAAATCAACCGTTAATGCCATTCGGCCATTCATTCCTCTTTCACTTGAACGAGTGAAGATAACTGTAAAGATACCAGCAAAATTTATTGGAAAAGCATATGGGGTCGCTCGGACATTTGGTGTTCTTGAACAAGAAGATTGGCAGTCTGATGGATCCTGGGTAGGTGTGGTTCGATTACCAGCTGGTGTGCAGAATGAATTTTATGATAAGCTGAATGAAGCAACCAAAGGTAACGTTTCAACGAAGGTTCTTAAATAACCTAACAGTTTAACGTGACCATATATATCATTTAAAATATAACATACTATTCTTTAGGTTAAGGAGGCAACAGCGTATGACGAAATCGACAAGAGAGATAGTCATTCCAAGTCAATATCTTGGCGAAACAAGTGAATTTAAAGCAGGACGCGGAACGCTTATCGATCATGGAAAAATTTATGCAAAGATTCTAGGTGTGTTAAATAAACACCCACCTTATGTAAATGTGGTTCCTCTTAAAGGTAAATATGATCCTGTGGAAGGAGATACGATTATAGGATTTGTTGAACAGGCCATGTCATCAAGCTGGCTAGCTGATATCAATGCGCCTTATCCTGCATTGTTGCATGTTAGTGAAGTTCCCTGGAAGGTAGAATTCGGCGAGACCGAAAAATATTTAAATACTGGGGATGCCATCATGGCAAAGATCCTTTCCGTTGACGTGGAAAAGAAATTAAATATTACTCTTAAAGATCGAAACTTGTATAAGATAAAAGGCGGTCACATCATCTCCGTGGGACCTTCGAAGGTTCCTCGAATCATCGGTAAAAAAGGATCGATGATTAATCTCTTAAAGCAATATACGCGCTGTCGTATTTTCGTTGGAAAAAACGGCCGCATTTGGATTGATGGTGAAGACCTTCAAGTATCAAATGCCGTACAAGCCATTCGACTCATTGAACGTGAATCAATCTCATATGGGCTCACCGACAAGGTCGAAGAGCTCTTAAAATCATTATCTTAAAAGGAAGTGAAAAAATATTATGAAATCAGATATTGAACTTATCGATGCAAACGGTAAACGTCTTGATGGACGAACTAATGATCAACTTCGTGATGTGAAGATTGAAGCGGGAGTGCTGCATCGTGCAGATGGATCCTGCTATTTGGAATGGGGTGGCAACAAAGTTGTTGTTGCCGTTTATGGTCCTCGTGAAGCAGTACCACGGCATACCCAAGATCCATTACGAGCAATTGTTAACGCACGCTACAATATGGCTGCGTTTAGCGTTGATGATAGAAAACGTCCTGGTCCAGATCGAAGAAGCCGAGAGATTTCAAAAGTCATTTCAGAAGCATTGGAAAAAGTGGTGTTAATTGATTTGTATCCTCGAGCAGCAATCGATGTGAACATTGAAATCCTTGATGCTGAAGCAGGAACTCGTTGTGCAGGATTGACTGCTGCAGGAGTAGCACTAGCAGATGCTGGCATTCCAATGAAAGACATTCCTGTAGCTTGTGCTGCAGGAAAGATTGGTGCTGAAACAAAAGATGGTAAAGTTAGTGGTGGCCATGTTGTTCTTGATCTTGGAAAAGAGGAAGACAATTTTGGTGATGCTGACCTTCCAATCGCGATTTCGCCACGAACTAATGAAATCCTTCTTTTACAAATGGATGGTCATTTGACTGAAGATGAATTTAACAAAGCGATGGACCTTGCGATGAAAGGATGTCATGATGTATCAAAATTACAAAAGGATGCATTGATCAATAAATATGCTGCTGATGTTGAAGAGGTGGAATAAATATGACGATTTCTCCAACGATTAAAAAGAATTATCTTCAAAAACTTGCAAGTCAACAAAAACGAGCTGATGGACGAAAATTCAATGAATATCGATCAGTATCTATTGAACCGGGTGTGATTAGTAAAGCAGAAGGTTCAGCACGAGTAAAAATTGGTAACACTCAAGTTGTTGCAGGAATCAAGATGGATATGGGTGAACCTTATCCAGATACTCCTGATGCTGGTGTGATGACCACCGCTGCTGAATTAATTCCTCTTGCATCTCCAGATTTCGAAGCGGGTCCTCCTCGAGAAAATGCAATTGAACTTGCACGAGTCGTTGATCGAGGGATTCGTGAATCAAATGTGATTGAACTTGAGAAACTATGTTTGGAGCCTGGTGAAAAAATATGGGTTGTTTTCATTGATATTCATATTATTGATTACGATGGAAACTTGTTTGATGCAGCTAGTTTAGCTGCTCTTGCTGCATTGTATGATGCACGGATGCCTATTGATCGGTTAGAAGATGAGGATCGTGAAGCATACGTTAAGAAATTGGAAGAATTTGGTATTAAACCAGTTGAAGAAACCGTGAAAAATAAAGCTGGTGAAGAACAAAAAGTAATGTCTTATTATATTCCAATGCGGGAACCACCGATATCCTGTACGTTTGTTAAATTTAATGATGCGGTGGTAGTTGATCCATCATTAGATGAAGAGGAAATCGCTGAAGCACGATTAACGGTTGCCACTGATACGAGTGGATCGATTCGAGCCATGCAAAAGGGGTTAAGTGGAAGTTTTACCCTGGATGAGATAAAAAAGGTTATAAAAGACTCCCTTATTACCGGAGACGCACTAAGAAAGCAACTGAACGAAAGCGCAGGTAGGTAATATGGCAAAAAGAACCAAAAAAGTTGGCCCAGCCGGACGATATAAAGCACGGTATGGTGTACGTTCACGAAATCGAATTCGTAATGTTGAAGTGCTTCAACGGCAGAAACATGTTTGTCCAAGTTGTGGTCATCAATCAGTGAAACGTGTTGATACTTCTATTTGGCAATGCAGAAAATGCGGTGTGAAGTTTGCTGGTGGAAGTTATCTTCCACGAACAGAAATCGGTCAACATGTTGATAAAGTGATTCGCGGCAGCAAACGTCGCGTTATAGAAGAAGAGTTTGAAGACTAATTTGAGTGATTGCTATGGCAGGTTATCGTTGTGGTGTTTGTAAGAAAACAGTGAAATTCGATGTGAAAAACATTGGTCTGCAATGTCCATATTGTGGAAGTAAGATTTTTTACAAGGAACGCCCAACCGTGGCAAAACACATTAGATCATTATAAGAATGAATCGATACGGGAAAAACCATTCTTCTTTGTATCAACTTTATTTTTATTCTCAATGATAGCTAGCAAACAATCTCGTTAGATTTTTTTCTTTACTTCATTTTTTTATGGATTGTTATTTTTCCGTTACTTAAAATCTTTCAATTTCATGTAGTGCTTTTCTTGCACAATTGAGTTCCTCTTCATAACTTAGTAATGATTCATATTCATTTTTATGAATGAACTGAACTAACCAGGATCTCCTCATATTTCACCTCTTTATGTACCCATCCAAAAAACCCGTAGGTTTTCTCTCTTATTCACCTAGAAATATCTCCGATAACACAGTAACGAAGCGTTCGCTGAAGTACCCTTCCTTATACTCATCTACAACATGTATTCTATCTGTCATAGACCACTCTCTCCTCATACATAAAATAGCATACACTAGTATTTAAGTATTCCTAAATTTGGCCTTTTTTTTACAAAAAAACAAGATTATTGTTTTACAACAAACTTTTAATGAATCATAATCTTAAAAAAATTATCTTTTCTCTCCAGGAAGGGGAAGAATGATAGGGGAAAATTTTATCCATCTTTCCTCACCACCTCACCACTTCCCCATCCTCACCATCTGAATGCACATCCCGTGCACAAGTATCCATAATGCATTTTCTTTTTTTATATTTTGTTAAATTTTTAAAGTTTTAACCTGTTTGCTATTTGCCCAAATGACAAAAATATGTTTATCTTACATATCAGTAAAAAACGGTAGCAAAACATATTATGTAATAACACTTTTAGATTTTTTACTTGTGATGAACCTATGCATACTGCTAAAATAAAAATCACCTTTGATCGGGTACAAACAGCATCCATTATCCATGCAACTCTTCTACCGGAACTATCCAAGAATATTTCACAAACCACTATCGAAGTAACTCAGTCAGATCGTACAATTACTCTTACTATTTCAGCTCAAACCACACCAGTTCTTAGAGCTGCTATCAATTCATATAGTCGCTGGATACAAACTGCAGTACAAGTACAGAAAATAGACGAAACACTATAATAAAAAAATAAAAAAGTTTTTTTTTAGGAATCAATCACAAATGTTTCATCCCGTTTCGGACCTGTTGAAACAACATGAATTGGAACACCTAAAAATGATTCAACAAAAGATAAATACGATTGTGCTTGTGATGGCAGATCTTCTAACGATTCAGGTTTTTCAAAATCATCCCAGCCATCAAATTCTTCATACACGGGTTCAACTATAGAAACATCTTCAATAGCAGAAGGAAAACCATCAAGTTTTTTCCCATCGAGGTTGTAACCCGTACAAATCTTAACCTTATCCAATCCATTAAGCACATCTAATTTCGTGATTGCAAGATGAGTAACACCAGAAAGCATACAAGCATGCTTTACTACCATTAAATCCAGCCAACCACATCGACGCGGACGACTAGTTGTAGTTCCAAACTCATGACCCTTCTTTTGTAAATGATGACCAACCTCATCAGATAATTCAGTAGGCATCGGTCCTTCTCCAACACGAGTCGTATACGCCTTAACAATGCCAACCACTGATCCGATCTTATTTGGTCCAACACCTGCACCAGAACACACTCCTCCAGCGATAACATGAGAAGACGTAGTAAAAGGATAGGTGCCAAAATCAACATCAAGCATAGTTCCTTGCGCTCCTTCAAACAACACCTTCTTTTGATCGTTAAACGCTTGATCTAACAACAATGCCGTGTCTCTAACATATGGTTTTAAATCTTTTCCAATATCTAAATATTCCATTACTAGGTCATCCACATGTAATGGTTCATCAATTTGAAAAATAGAAAATAACTCTTTTTTACTTGGAAGAATTCGTTGTAATCTGTTCCTCAACCTTTTTTCAGAAAGAAGATCTCCGATTCGAATTCCACGACGAGCGATTTTATCACTATAACAAGGGCCAATTCCCCTTTTTGTCGTTCCAATCTTACCTGATCCACGCACTCGTTCCTCAGCACCATCCAACAATTTATGATACGGCATGATGACATGAGCACGATCACTAATAAACAAATTCAACGGAACACCACGATCTTCAAGCATCTTAATTTCTTCAGTTAACACCAAAGGATCAATAACACACCCATTACCAATCACTCCTTTTTTCCCTTGAATGACACCTGAGGGAACGATATGCAATTTATACACTTCTTCATCGACGACAATGGTATGGCCTGCATTGTTTCCACCTTGAAATCGAACCACAAATTCAGCATCCTTTGAAAAATAATCAACGATTTTACCTTTTCCTTCATCGCCCCATTGGGTTCCAATAACAACTGTTGATGACATCAAAAATCACAATCTCAGGGAATCAATAAGCACTACATAAACCTGCTGTTCAATTATGATTCATCCTGTGAAAAATTTAGTTCGATAGATGGAGGATTCTCTAAATGTTTTTTAACACTGCAAAGACCGGCTACTTTTAACACTGCATTCTTATATTTCTCAGGGAATTCTTCACCTGCATGAATGGTGATATCGATTTTTTCAACTAAGCCTGTTTTTTCATTTTCTTTTGTTTTTAACACTAATTTCAACGAATCAGTAGGAATATTTCTTTTTTGACAGAAACGTAACACATAAATACCCGTACATGTCCCAATCGAAGAAAGAAATAAAGAGAACGGATCTGGTGCTTCACCAGTCCCACCCGAATACACGGATTGATCCGTTTTAATCTCAAAATCATCAAAATTTGCATTTACCTTTTGTCCTTCTGGAAAACAGATATCCATTTCCATATTGTTACACCTTTTTTGCTCATCTCTTCGTTCACCATATTATCAAAAGATTTATAATAGATTCTCCTGTATACGCGCTTCAATCTATGGATTCCAACGGAAAAACCACTCAATCTGATTTGCTTAACTCTCTTGATTTAGACTTTTTAAAACAAGAAATTGGGAAGCGATTTCCTTTTTATGATTATAGACAAACATCAAATGGGATTGCGTTCTTCTGTAATATTGATAAATCAGTGTTTAACACAAGATTTGCAGATCTCAGAGAACGTCTTTCTAAGGACGGATTTATCCCTCTTTTTCGCCATGATCATGGGGAAGATGTAATTTATGTCATGAAAAAACCTAATAAAAAAGAAAAACCATTCTGGGTTAACATCGCATTACTTGTTGCTACAATCATAACCACACTTCTTACTGGTTCACTCTTGGAACTTGGATATGGCGATTTACAATCGGTTCCACAACTGTTAGATGTGTTTCAACCACAAAACTTACTAGCTGGAGCTTTGTTTTTTTCTCTTCCATTGATGAGTATTCTTTTTATCCATGAAATGGGTCATTATTATTTTTCAAAAAAACATCATTTACAAACGTCATTTCCCTTTTTTATCCCGGTTCCACCGATACTTCCAGGATTTAACATTGGTACCTTTGGAGCATTGATTTCTAGTGGAGACCCTATGCCAGATAAAAAAACATTGTTTGACGTTGGTATTTCTGGACCAATCGCAGGGTTCATAGTTGCAGTACCAGTCACCATATTAGGCCTTATTACCTCTGAGATTGTACCTTTTTCCAATCTTCCAGCGGGAGAAACAGTTCTAGGAACCTCACTACTGTTTTCCATTCTTTCAAGTGTTTTTCTTTCAATTCCACAAGGTTTTGCCATTGATCTAAATTCCATTGCATTTGCTGGATGGATCGGTCTACTTATCACATCTATTAATCTTCTTCCAGCCGGTCAACTTGATGGAGGTCACATCTTTCGAGCTGTCTTTGGAGAGAAACAAAAATATGCTGGTTGGCTAGCAGTGATCATCATGGTTTTTACTGGTTGGTGGTTTTTTGCTTTTATCATCTTGTTATTGGTAGGAATTAATCATCCGCCACCATTAAATGATGAATCGGAACTAGATTCCAAACGAAAACTACTATTTTTCGTTGCAGTTGCCATTTTGATTCTTTGCTTTATTCCATTTCCCATTACGATTATCTAAATTAACATTCTTTACTTTCCATAGCCAATATGATCGATGTTCACTTTAGATACTAAAATCCAGTTTTTTAACGTGAGTAGGAAAAGTTATTCTTGGAAACGCAAATTAACAAATTTGCAGAAGTTGATAAATATGATTGTATTGTAACAAATGATAACAAACAAAATCATAACGTTTAAAACCAATGAATCCCTATCCGATTGCAAGTGAATTTACTATGAAGACGTATCTGAAAATCTTATTTAGCAGTGAAGGATCGACGCCATCAGAAATCAAAGATCTCCTCTTAAACATGGGATTCAAAGCCACAAAAGGAAACTATGATTTCGTGTATGAATGGGATGCAGAGTCAACAGGTGTTGATGAACTTATTTGGTTTGCTGACAAAGTCCATGCTGCATTAAGCAACAGTCATGTCCTTTTTGACATTGAGACCATTTAATCGACAAATCAACTCATTATCTCTTTTCAGCATTCAAAGAAATTTTTTTAAAATTTTATTCTGATTATTTTTCACTATTTTTCTTTTGATATCTACGAGATTGCTGAAAAACTCCCATTAACGTATGATACTCCCATTTTGATGGAACTGCCCGCCCCATCATCCGAGTAAACATCACCTTTGTTTTCTCTTTTTTATGATCTGGATAGTTGATCTCTTCAAGTAATGAAGCAAAAGAATCAAGTAATAATCGTTTTTCAGACCCACTCATACGAACCGGAGATTTGGGAAGATGATCCTTTCCTTCAAATTCAGAAAACAAGCTGTACAAAACCAAACAAACAGCATGAGATAGATTCATAGAAGCATACGATTCACTCGTTGGAATAGTAATCAAGAGATCGCATAATCCCAACTCTTCGTTGAATAATCCATAATCCTCTCTTCCAAAAACCAATCCAATGGTGCCGTTTACCTCTTTAATCTTTTTAGTGAAATCTTTTAGAAGGACAGGTATTCGAACATGTTTTTTTTCTGAATCAGTATAAATTGCTGAAGTCCCAACCACAAAATCAACTTGTTTTATTGCTTCTTCAAAAGAATCGACAATAATGGCATCATCTAAAATCGATGTTGCATGAACCGATCGGATATAGGCCTCATCATCAACTGGACAAGGATTAACTAAAAGCAACTGATGAACATTAAAATTCATCATACTTCGCGCGATTGCACCAACATTACCACTATATTTAGGTTCAACAAGAATAACGACGAAATCAGGAATAATCGTGCACCATCCGCGATAGCGTGATGATTTACTTCACCCGCAATTCTTTTTCCTTTTCTGCAAGCATATCCTGATACTTAGATGGTAAATGGCGAGCAGCAGTTTTCAGTTCTGCATGATTCTTCATAAACTCAGATCGCTTATTAGTTTCAAGTTCCTCAAGCAAAAATCGTTTGTTCTTAAGAAAATCATACAAATAATACACACCAAAAAGAGTAATAACTGCTCCAATAATTAGAATATACAAATTCCAATCAAGAACATCATCAGATAATGAGAATGTATCTTTTAAAAGATCAGGTAGCCACATACCCATTGCTCCAAATAGTAGCACGACCAAACCAACAATCAACGTCACTATGCTTATTCCAAAAATATATTCTTTCAACATTTTTCCCAACATATTTGCCATATTATTCCTCCATATCTAATTACTTTTTTTAATATGTTTTTGCAAATCTCATCCAAGTTTTTGCTGGTTTTCCACAGGTAACACATCTTTTTTCAGAAACCTTTTCATCATCAGTAATTGGTTCACCTAATGTGTTACCATCTAAGATTTCCTCAACTTCGAGAGCACAACTATCTGTACCACACCACGGAAGTTGAATGATCCCATCATATTGTTTTGCTTCTTCAAGCGTGTCAACAACATGTGTTTTTTCTTCAAGTAATTTTTCAGCACGTTTCAATAATCGTTGTGAAATCTCATCCAGACCAAGCTCAACAGAATGAATGAGATCATCACGAGCAACACCTTTTTTCTCACCGGTGTCTCTTGAAACAAGTACTGCTTGATTATTCGAAACATCTCTCGGGCCGATTTCAATACGAATCGGAACTCCTTTTAACTCCCATTCATAAAACTTGTTACCTGGGTTTACATCCCGCTGATCAACATGGATGCGCAACCCCTTATTTGATAACTCTTCAGCAACTTCATGGCATGCAGTAAGCACCTTTTCTTTCTTATCCTTAAAAATAATAGGAACAATCACCACTTGCACGGGTGATACATCTGGAGGTAAAATCAAACCAGTATCATCACCATGAATGCCAACTACTGCACCAAGTAATCGTTCACTCATGCCGTACGTTGTTTGATGGCAGTGTGCATGAGAGCCATCTTCGGTTTCATACGTGATATCATATGGTTTAGCAAAATTATCTTTATATTGATGAATCGAACCAAGTTGCAATGTCCGCCCAGATGGCATCAAAACATCGATACTGATAGTGTAAAAAGCACCAGCGAATTTATCCCATTCAGGACGTTTATTGAAAATATAAGGTAAACAAAGTTTTTTCAACAACCGATCTGCAATTTGTTTATCTTGTTCTATTTGACATTCCGCATCATTAAAATCAACATGACAGGTATGTGCTTCAAAAAAATGAATTTCACGAACCCGAATAAATGCTCTCGTTTGCTTCGTTTCATACCGGAAAGAATTTACAATTTGATACGTTTTTAGGGGTAAGTCCGCATGAGATCGTATCCATTGGGAAAATACTGGATACATTGCAGTTTCAGACGTTGGACGAAGTAACCATCTTTCTTCAAGTTCATTTTCGCCTGCATGCGTAATCCAGAACACTTCGCTACCAAATCCTTCAATATGATCAGCTTCCTTTTGGAAAAGCCGCTCAGGAATCAATAATGGAAACATGACTTCTTGATGATCGGTTTTATCCATCTCTAGCCGAATCAGTTTATCGACATGGGACATCAATTTCCAACCATAAGGCCGCCAAACATTCATTCCTTTGATCGGATATCGTTTATCACAAAGATCTGCAAGCTCTACGATTTCATTGTACCATTCGTTGAAATCTTCAGTTTTTTTAAATTTTGTTTCAGGCATAACCGTCTCGACCTGTAGAGGGAAAAAGAAATATTACTCTTAAAGATGACGGTTTGTTGATAAAAAATTTAAATACCGCGTCCTTCTTTGGCTTTCACTCGAAGCTCTTGAGATCTACATCGTCGACATCTTTTTGCCCGAATAGGGTTTGTCGCACCGCATTTCATGCATATTTTCTTATTGAGCAACCGTTTCTCCGCTTCTGGGAATTTTGCCATAACTAAACCGCCTTTCTTGTACCGGAATAAGGGAATAATATTTAAACATATTGCTTTTAGTTTTCAAAATAGCAGATGAGACAGGTCTTATCATCGTTTAACCAGATGTTATTAAGATATAATATTTGAATATGGATAGTTGTCACCTTTTTTAGTTGGGTTGATTTGCTCGACATTGAATTTATAGAAATTGTTTTAATGGAGTAGACTGTTGTGCGATGTGGTGACTCTTACAATGAAGGGGAGGATCACATGTCCTAAATGTGGGCAAAATATCATAGCTGAGATGAATCGGGAAGTTTCGTCGTTTCGTTTAGAATGCCCGATTTGCCATCATCGTTTCACTGCGAAAACATCCCAGGTTGATGTATCCAATGTTTCCCCTGATTCACCGGTTGATGTTGAATCTGATTGTTATTGGGAAGAACATGGCGAACCAAGAAAAACCATTCTTTCATCGATTAAACCACGAACCGATAAACCGATGATTGCTTCGCTTCTCTTGATTGGCGTGGTTCTTATTGCTCTTGCTTCGGCGTTTTCACCGACTTTATTTTTGCAAGCTCCGGTTAGTGTTGCTTCTTTTACGGGTGTAGAAGGTGACTTAACTGTTTTTGTGGATAATACTTCATCTCTTTCGATTAACAATATGACACTTAGTATTGACCAGGATAATGTTACGTTCACTAGAACAAATAAATCCTTTGTTGCTTCCTCACTTTCCTTAGGCGAACATGAGTTAACTGTTCATGAGCAAAATACGAATGATACCGGAGATATGACCACAAAAAATGTGTATATTCTTCCGTTTGATCTTTCAACGTATACTCTCAAGATTACAGATACAAATCCATTAACCTTAGAAAACTCAACGGTTGAATTAGGATGGCTTTCTGGTATACTATCCATCTTATCTGTGGTCACCTTGATTGGGGCGATTATGTGCTGGAGAAGACGATTTTCGGATGTAGCACTTTTTGGTGCTATCGTTGGTGTATTCTCAGTTGGTCTTTTTTTTACGGGTTTAGTTTTGAGTATCATTTCACTCTGGTTAATTCTAAAATCTCGGGATGAATTTGATGATGGAAAAAAGGGAAAAAGTTTCTAATTTTCTCATTATAATATTTTTTTTCCTTCTTATTTTCGTTTTTTTACAATTCCTTGCTCCACTTACCCAACCAACTAGTTCATTATCTGATCTGTCAGGTATGACCATGGTTGTAGATAATGAACCGTATTGGTCAGAAATGGATCATCCCTGGCAAGATATCTATCGAATTGGTGATGTGATATGTCATACTAAGGCAACTCGATCTTTTAATCTTAATCAAAATCAGCTCCCATTTTGTGCGCGATGTACTGCTATTTGGATTGGTCTAACTTTTGGTACCCTGTTTTTGGTTTTTTTCCGTATTAAGAATCAGTTTTTGTTTTTCATTGGATTGATTACAAGTATTTCTTTATTAGGGGTTGATGGTGTTGGTCGACTCTTGGGTTTATGGGAAAGTACGAATGTCATACGATTAATTACTGGTATCCTTGTTGGATTGTTCACCGGTATGGCAATTGGACTTATCCTAGATGAATTGTATTTATTTAAAAAAGATTTGAAAAAGAATAAAAAGAAAAAGGGAAAATAAAAAAGGATTATGGTGCTGGTACCGTTGGTGGCAAACCACTTAATCCAGAGAGAATTGCTCCAATCATAGCAATTCCTGCTATTGCTGCGATAATAACAACAGGGATTAACACCGCAATAACTGCTTTACCAGTTGATACTTCTTGAAGTTCTTTTACTCCAAATATGATGAGAATTAAAGACCAAATTGAACCAATGATTCCAATGAATGGAATCCATCCGAATAGATATGATGGTGTTCCTCCATAAATCAAACTCTTCACGGTTTGACCATATCCATTATTTCCACCAACAAGAAGCACGCCAAGATGTATTATGGCAGCACCAATAAAAACACCGATCACTCCAAAGATAAGGATTGCAATAAACATGGTTCCAGCAATGACAATACCGCCACCAGCACCAATAAACGAATTAAGCATGCCTAATTCAGCAGTCTGAGGTATCATCGATAACACTGCAGTTCCAACTACTGCAAAGATAACTGCAGCTAACGCTGAAAAGATAAGTAACCAAATTACAAAATATCTTAATGCAGCACCCATGTCTTCATCTTTCAAATTCTGATATGTACCAGTTGGATCTAATAACATTCCTTTTACTTTTTCAATAAAATTCATCTTTTTTCCACCTTCAATTATTCTATAACCTCACATTATAGCATATTCATAAAAGATGTCAGTGTTAATTAACTTTATTAAAAATATATGTGCTCGGATCTATAAAATAAATCCGTCGCTTCACTCCATTATTATTCTAGTTTAGATTTATTATCCGTTCTTCGTTTCCTTCTCTTAGACTGATCTAATACAGGATACACTATTTTTTTCATAGCAATCAAATAGCTGATGATTCCTCCAAAAAAGAGAATCCAAGTCCATGTAAAAACGAGTTCGAAGAGTAAATAATGAAAGATTACATGAAGCACAAGTGTTAATGAAATAGGAATGATCAGATTTCTTTTAAATACACCGTAACCGAGTATTGCACCAGTTGATCCCTGAATGAGTATCATTCCAATTGAACCAATGAGAACAGAGATGATGTCAAAGGTGGATACAGATACTGCATTGATTAATAAAAGGGAAACAGGAGGATAAATCGATCCGAATCCTAATCCAAGGACTAATCCATAAAGAACGGTTTCTTGCTTTTCTTGAAAGCGTCGTAGATTCAATATAATCATTTTGCCCATTATTTCAATTAATCTAAAAATGATAACAAATTCTAATAACGTTGTTAACCCAACATAAAATTCAACGAAGATAACTGTAAAACCACTGATGATTCCAAACACAAACATTAAAAAAACCATTTTTTCTTGATAGTTGCCCGTCCATTTTCTAATGATAAGATAAACTAATGCTAACGCGGGGATAATTCCAATGAAAAGACTTGATTGTGGAAGAAATTCAATGGCCATACAAACGGGGAGATGGGAAAGACTATATTAAAGGTGTTCGATTACCAACACAAACAAACATACTGTATTTATGAGGAGGAAGATGATTTTGTTACAAACACCGGTAATTGTTCTTAATGTGAAAACATATGGTCAAGCAATAGGAAAGGATGTTATTCAAATCGCAAAAATTATGGAAGAAGTAGGAAAAGAAACTGATGTAAGTATGGCAATTGCTGTACAAGCAACAGATATCTATCGAGTAAAAAACGAGGTTTCCATACCTGTTTGGGCTGAACATATCGATCCTATCACACCAGGGAGTCATACGGGATGGATGCTTCCAGAAGCAGTAAAAGAAGCTGGAGCAGTTGGGACTTTGATCAACCATAGCGAACATCGATTAACGCTTGCAAACATAGATGCCTGTTTAACTCGCGCAGAAGAAATAGGATTAGATAATATTATTTGTACGAATAATGTTGCTACTTCAAAAGCAGCAGCTGCACTGAATCCACAATTTGTTGCAGTCGAACCACCAGAACTCATTGGAGGAGACATTTCAGTTACTGCTGCTGATCCAGATATCGTTCGAAATAGCGTTGAAGCAGTAAAAGCTGTGAATGATTCAGTAAAAGTTCTTTGCGGAGCTGGAGTGAAGAATGGTGATGATGTGTCTAAAGCATTGGAACTTGGTTCAGCAGGAGTGCTTCTTGCAAGTGGTATTGTGAAAGCAACGAATAAAAAAGAAGTAATTCAAGATCTTGCCTCAGGCATACAATAAAAAAACATTTTTTCTTTCTTTTTCATTTTTTTAAAGATTGAATAGCCGTTTTATAATCATCATGTTTGAACACAAAACTACCCGCAACTAAAACATCAGCACCAGCAGATAGAGCCGTGGATGCAGTTTTATCATTGATCCCACCGTCTACTTCAAGATAAATCTGTTTTTTTGATTCATCGATGATTTTTCGCGTTTCTTTAATTTTTGGTAACACATTAGTTATGAATTTTTGGCCACCAAAACCAGGATGAACAGACATAATCAAGACTAGATCTACCTGAGAAATAACGTTTCTAATGGCATCAACACTAGTTTCAGGATTTATTGAAATACCAACCTTACAACCAAGTGATCTGATCGATTCAATAAGGGACTTATGATCGTTAATTGCTTCAGCATGAAAAGTGATAAGATCAGCTCCAGCTTCAACAAACTCCTTTGCATAACGATTAGGTTCATCAATCATAAGATGCACATCAAAAAACAAGGAGGAATGCTTTCGAATCTTAGAAACAACTACAGGTCCAATGGTAATATTAGGAACGAAATGACCATCCATAACATCAATATGAAGCCAATCAGCACCTGCTTGTTCAACAGTATATATTTCATCAGCCAAATGAGCAAAATCAGCAGAAAGTATCGAAGGAGCTACCTTATTCATCATAAATCAAAACAAGGTAAACACTAGGCTACTTAATAAGCATTTTTTCTTTATCTTAAAATAATTGTTTGTTAGGGATTAGGGGGAGCTACTTTTTTCGCTTCCTAATCTTGAACTCACCAAATTCCACAGGTATAATCTCGATTTCGTCACCATCGTTTATGTCATAAGCCTT
>Ga0102934_1001153_pt1 | contig 18298 bp, 17 predicted proteins | sample SalPonR2_A_D1_MG_FD_78175 | JGI IMG/M metagenome (GOLD analysis project Ga0102934, IMG submission 78175) | Salt pond soil microbial communities from South San Francisco under conditions of wetland restoration - Salt Pond MetaG R2_A_D1_MG | ecosystem: Environmental > Aquatic > Marine > Intertidal... | reverse complement strand
TGTAAACATTCATTCTTTGGTTGAACTAACCTATTTCCCCGAAGAAAATACACAACACTTCCACCTTAGTAAACATCAGGGCTCGAAAGCCCTGACTATCGTATGGTGTGTAATTCGGCCTCCGTTCACGTCGGGGGAAAGGGACAAGCGAAAGTTACGGGGTCACGGTGACCCCTCCAGTAAAGAGCAAGCCAATTCAGGCAAATCATCCTTCTCTAAAGCTCCACTGTTCAATAACATGAAAAACGGACTAGCTTATGTAAACTTAATTAGGTGGTAATAATGGGGATTTTCAAAACTTTATGGAAAGCTGAATCCGACATAGACGATATGGTGTTAGAACACGTAAACCTGGTATCGAACACTATAGTCAAATTCCGCGAAGGAATGTTAACCTGGCTAGAACAACATGAACTGGATAAGGCAAACCAGTTAGCCTTAGAAACACACAAATTAGAAGGAAAAGCCGACGACTTACGAAGAAAGATAGAAAAAAAGTTAATCGAAGGGGCACTATTAGCGCGCTCACGACGGAATATACTGGACATAATTGAAGGGACTGACAAACTTGCAAATGCTGCAGAAGCCTCCATGGACTTCACTTTGCTACAAAGAATACAGGTACCGGAAAAGCTAGTACCGATTGCCGGGAAAATAGTCAGTAAGACCGTCACTATAATGAGTGACGTACAGGAGGGCATGGGAACACTGTTTAGAGGAGGAGGGAACATCTTAATTCACACGGATTCAATCGAAAACATCGAAGGTGAAGTGGACAAACTGGAACGAGATTTTATTCAAGAACTGTTTTCCATTGATGAACTGGAACTTGCTGAGAAAATACTTCTCCGCCAGTATCTGGAAAATCTGGTTGAAATTTCAGACAGAGCAGAGGACCTCTCGGACGAGATGGAAATCATCACGGCAACTCGAAAAGGGTAAAGATCCTACTCCAACCCTATACGTAAACAAACTCAGCTATATTTTCCAACTTGTGAGGGCCTATTCCGCTGACTTTCACCAGTTCTTCTACTGAAGTAAACTTGCCATGGTTTTCTCGAAACCGAACGACCTTTCGAGCGAGAACCTGGCCCAATCCGTCCAGAGATTGAAGTTCGGTTGCCGTGGCACTGTTTAGATCCAAGTTTTCCTGGGTCCTCGACAACTCAGGTAACGCCACCTTAACTTCTTCAACCTCTATGACCTCCCTATGGCCTGCTTGGGGTACACTCATCCTAGAACAAACTCTGCACATAAATGCATTAACGTGGGGATAGGCAATAGCACTTAGTGCTAGAACAATTCCGGTAAATAAAATGATCCTGTCGCTTTGTTTTAACCAAAACTTCATTATGGTATAGTGACTTCCTCGCCCTCCTTCAGGTGAGCATGACCTAAGCCTTAAAGAGCGTCAAACAATTTCTCGATTGTCTTTAACCCGGCTTTTTTTCTGTCCTCTCTCATTCTCTCGGGGTACCTTTCGTACCTGCGCAAACCGAACTTCTCTTTGTATCCGTGAATAAATATCCTTTTTAGTTCCTGCTTTACTTCGAGACACCTTTGAATTTCACCTTGTGTAAAGATTTTCTTTAACTCATCCAAATATTCGTCAAATTGAACGGATTCCTTAAAGATCTCGACAGCTTTCTCACATGCCCCATCCTTTAGCGCTCTTCTACCTTGAGCAAAAAGCTCACGCCTCCTACGTTCCTGTTCCGCCAGTTCTTTCATCCTCGTGCTTTTCTCACGATAAACATCCAGCTGTCCAACCGGAAAACGCAAAATATGAAAATTACATTCCGGCAACTGGACGACGTCGTCCTCACTTCCAACTATTTCCCCGTGGTAGTCCAAACACCGATCAGGAGTCGACGGTGTCAAATTTACGTAGATCTGAAACAACTCCTGTTTACCACATAGCCGATAGAAAAGTGACTTTAAACTCATTAGGAGTTCATCAGTAAAGCTATAAGGGCCTTCTGGGCGTGCATCCTGTTTTCAGCTTGTTCAAAAACTATAGAATTTGGTCCGTGCGCAACAGCTTGATCTATTTCTTCGTCATAGTGTGCTGGCAGGCAATGCATAACAGAAACATCTTCTTTCGCTCTCCCAACTAGGCTTGGTTCCACTCTAAACCCCCGGAACCTACCCTTCTTCTCTCCCGCAATGTCTTCTTCTCCCATGCTTGCCCATACGTCGGTGTAAATCACGTCGGCATCGACCACCGCTTCTTCCGGTTCATGACAAACCTCCACCGATGTCGACTTTTGGGCTTCATTTATGACTTCCTCGGCTGGCTCAAATCCCTCAGGGCAAGCGATTGTAAATTTCACGCCAGTCAAAGCCGCCGCGTACATTAAAGAATGAGCAACGTTATTTCCGTCGCCAATAAACGCTAGCTTTAAGCCTTCCAACTCTCGCTTTACTTCGTAAATCGAAAAAAAGTCGGCTAAAGCCTGACAGGGATGGAGAAAATCGCTTAAACCGTTAATCACCGGGATACTAGAATGCTCTGCGAGATCCTCAATAGTTTTATGTTCAAACACTCTGGCCATGATAACATCCACATAGCGAGAGAGAACCAGTGCGATGTCTTCCGTCGTTTCCCTCTCTCCAAGCTTGATATCGTTTGGGCCAAGATAAATAGCATGACCACCCATCTGAGTCATTCCCACCTCAAACGATACTCGAGTCCTCAAAGAGGGCTTAAGAAAAATCATCCCCAACGTTTTTTCCGGCAAAATCAAGCGATTCTTTCCAGCCCGTAAATCCTGTTTGAGAGTCTTGCTAAGCGCCATTAGTTCCCAAAAATCATCGTGATCGAGTTGGTTTACGGAAACGAAATTTTCAAGCTTCATGATATCTCTCCTCGTTTTAAAGTACAAAAGCCAACATCAGCCCTAATAAAGCTCCGGACGCCTGCTCTCAAGTATGGGGAGTCTCTTTCTTATTTCAACCACCTTGTCTAGATCGACACTAACGGTCAGGAGATCTTCGGACTCTCCAGCTTCAACCAGCACTTTCCCCCAGGGGTCAACCACCAGGGAATGCCCGTAAGCGTGATAACTACTGGTCAAGTTACGGGCCGGCGAACAAGCCACGACAAATGTTTGGTTGTCAATTGCTCTTGTCCTTAAAAGTGGTAGCCAATGCGCAGGGCCCGTTGTAGTATTGAAAGCTGCCGGTATGATAAGCATCTTTGAACCCCGTAAAGTCATCCGCCTGAGCAATTCGGGAAATCGAAGGTCATAACATATAGCCACTCCAATTGTAGCAAAACTCGTCTCCACAACCGTATCAGAATCACCAGAGCTCAAGTAATCGGATTCCCTAAACTGAATCCTCCCCGGGTAATCTACGTCAAATAAGTGAACCTTCCTGTGGATTCCCATTATACTACCACCCGGATCAAACACTGGCGAGGTATTATATACTGAGCGACCGTCCAACTCGGGAATAGAACCACCTACTACGTAAGCATTCAAATCCACAGCCAAATCGCTCAAAAAATTTGTAGTCCTGCCGGGTATTTTCTCGGCGTAATCCCGGAACTTCTTTTCCTCGTAAGGACAGTTAAACATCTCAGGGAGTACAAGTAAATCGGTCTCCTGATCGTCTAGCTTCTCGGCAAGTTCTCTCACTTTAGACAAGTTATCTTCTTTTGACTCAACTACCTGTGATTGCATTATTGCCAGGTTCATCAAGATCACCTATCAAATAAATATTGTTTAAAAACCAGCTCTGCTTAATCCACGGAACCGCCGCTTAACTCAGCGGATTCCTTGGCTTTTTCTATTGGTTGAGCAGGGGCCTCCTCAATTGTACGCTCTCGCCACGATCCCCTCAAAAACCACAGGAAAGCAAATATCCCGCTTAAAAGATTGCTAAAAAATAGGCCTAACCAAATACCGTCTGAACCCATATTTAGTCCAACAATTCCAAAAGCCAATAGATAGGATAATCCAACTCGCAATACAAGTAGACGAACTAACGATAGCATCATTGGTGGCTTTGTATGACCCGATCCGCGAAACACCGAGCTTGTCAACGAAAAAATCCCAAAGAACGGGATCGACCAAACAAATATGGTCAAGAATCTTGCACCTGCCTCAATTACAGCAGGGTCATCGATAAAAATTCGAAACAGCGGCCTCCGAAATAAAAAAACGAACGCCGCTAACGAAGCCAACGTAAAAAAGGACAGAAGAAAGGCCCGATGCGCAGTAGTGGTCGCCCGGTCTTTGTTTTGTGCCCCAATATTTTGACCGATCATCGTAGTTAACGGAGAAGCCAGACCCCAGATGGAAATATTCAATAAGCTAATAATTCGCTGGCCTATCCCGTAGGCAGTAACGGCAACCACCCCCATTCGAGAAACAAGCCCCATGAGCAAAACAAAACCAATTGCGGTCCCTGTTTGGCCAACAGCAGACGGCACCCCGATTTTCAAGATTTGCCTAATCCATCTCATCCTTAGTTTCAGAGAGTCAAAAGTGATTTTGATGTCTATCCGCCCGGAAAACATAAGATAAATGGCAACAAAAGATGCTACCGCCCGACTCAACACAGTAGCTAGAGCTGCCCCGGCGACTCCCATTCTGGGGAGACCAGCTAAACCGAAAATTAATATAGGATCCAGAATAACGTTAGCCAACATAGATCCCCCCGTAATTAACATAGGGGTAACCATGTCACCTATTCCTCTGGTAAGGGATCTAAAGCCGAAAAAAATAAACATCATGGGCAGTCCCCAGAAAATTATTCGTATATAAGAAAGGGCCTTGGGATATACGTCCTCAGGAACCCTCATAAGGGTTTGCAACAAAAATGGGGCAATAAAGTAACCGATCACGGAGATAATAACCGCGCCGATCAACATGAAAGAAATTACCTGTCCGGCGGCTTCATTCGCACTTTCTTCACTCCCGGCCCCGGTATGCTGAGACACCAGCGAAACACCCGCTATAGAAAAACCGAATCCCAGAGAAATCAACAAGAACACTACGGGAAATCCGACCGTGGGCGCGGCGACCGCAACCTTGCCTATCTTGCCCAGCCAGTAGGTATCTATCAAGTTATAAAGCATCTGTAACCCGTTAGACACCATCACTGGCCAGCCAAGTATTAATATGGTCTATATTATCGGACCGTTGAGTATATCCTCCTTCAATTTCTCAACTCTCGTCTGACTGCGGGACATTTGATCTCCTCATTTGAAGTTTAAGTCTCAAGGAATGTGGATTCACAAGACAACAGGTTAATTTATACCTGAACTGAGCGGTTTTTACACGTACTTTTTACAAGTTGGATTACTAACACCAGCCGATTCATCCCTGTAACAAGCTATGTGACTTCCTGGCCAAGTTTTGGTAAACCGCACAACTGAGGATGTAGTCACCCCCACAAGGTTTGACAATTACACTTGTATCCGCCATAAATTTTGAGTAGTTTGTTAACCGATCTTGAACTTCATAGTACAGATTTAACACCCCGGAAACATCATAAGGAGGAAGAATGCTCATCTGGACCGCTCTAAGCATAGCAATACTTTTATTGTTAATCGTATCTCAACGAAACCTGGCTCTGGCAATGTTCCTAGCTGCTATAGTACTAGGGCTAATGACGCTTTCCGTCGATCAATTTTTGGGTAGAGTATACTACACGTTCTCCGACATGTCCGTCGTCTTCCTTGCAGTTGCCGTAGCCATAATTGCCATGATCGGGGGAGTGCTGGAAGAAAGTGGAGGCATGAGAGACCTGGTAAAAAACATGCGCATTGGAAAACGGCCGTTCCTAGCTTCTTCACCGGCATTATTAGGCATGCTTCCCATGCCCGGTGGAGCACTACTATCGGCACCGATGGTTGAAAGTAGCGCCCGGGAGTTGACGGGCAAAACAAAAGCGGTGCTCAACGTATGGTTTAGACACATATTATTTCTTGTCTACCCATTGGGACCCGCACTTATCGCGTCGGCGAAAATCGCGGGGCTTAGCGTTTACCAGACAATCCCATACCTATTTCCGTTGTTCCTTCTCGCCCTCATCCTTGGGTATTTCTTCCTTCTGCGAGAAACGGAAACAGAAATGAAATACGATAGCGACTTTTCACTAAAGGGCCTTCTGATACCTCTGGGAGTGATATTGCTAGCGCCAATTGTAGACTTCCTGTTGAAAACTTTTGTTGGATTCGAGATTCCCGAACTAGCCACGCTCATCGGCGTAGGATTGAGTTTCTCTGCAGCCTGGTACGTCAGCAAGTATGACTTTTCCGACTTACTGGACATCACCAAGAAAATGCACCCCTGGAACTTCGCTCTCATCATTTTTGGTATGTTTACATTTCTCAACGTATTCACAGCTTCCGGAGCACCAGAGGCTTTAGGTAACTTGGCTATTCCGATGCCTGTATTAATCGTGGTAGTCTCGCTTTTTTTGGGATTGGCTACAGGCAGAATTCAAGCACCGGCCTCGATCGTGATCCCCATCTTTCTAGCCAGAGAAGGCCTGGCCACGGTACCTCTTATCACTTTCGCCCTTATCTACTTTAGCATATTCGTCGGTTACGTAATTACACCTATACATCCCTGTGTGTCAATATCGATTGAATACTTCGGCACTACGGTGGGTAGTTACGTGAAAAAGTTGGCCGCTCCTGCAGGAATTTCTATCCTGATCGCCGGGATATTAGCCGTCTTTTTACTATAGCTTCATCTGATAGAAAGAGGTCAGAAAAAAACACGAATTTTTATGAATAGATTAGACAGAAATTTTTACCAGGCTCGTACTGAAGAGGTCGCTCGAAAACTCCTGGGCAAAAAACTGGTCAGGCGCTATACAGATGATGTCTTAACGGGAATAATAGTGGAGACAGAAGCGTATTTTGGTCAGGACGATCCACCATCTCACGCTTCTTCAGGAAAAACCAGAAGAAGCAAAATAATGTGGGGAACGCCTGGACTGGCTTATATTTATTTTATTTACGGAATGTACTACATGCTGAATGTTGTAACTGAAGCCGAGGGGACCCCTGGCGCAGTCCTAATAAGGGCGCTGAAGCCACTATCGGGGCTGGAGACAATGCAAATCAACAGGAAAACCAAGACCGTGGGAAAGTTAACGAATGGACCCGGAAAGCTAACCCAAGCTCTCTCAATAGCGAGAAACGAGAATAGAGAAGACTTGGTTAAATCAGACAAAATGTGGATAGAAGAAGGAACTACTTACAAAGACAAACAGATCAAACATTCCGCACGAATTGGGGTATCCTCAGGAAAAGAGAGACAATTAAGGTTCTTTGTAGGCGAGAACGAATTTGTCTCCGGACATTCTCCGTCCAAATGAAAATAGCCACAGAGAAACTTCCCTGTGGCTATATCTTTGAACTTATTTGTAAATTACTCAACAAAACACTTCTTATAGAGCTTCCACGTTTACTGCTTTAGGGTCTTTATCGCCTTCTTCAATCTCGAATGTAACTTCTTGGCCCTCTTCTAGCGATCTGTATCCGTCGCCAGCAATTTCGGAGTAATGAACAAAGGCATCTTCGCCATCCTCTTGTTCGATAAACCCATATCCTTTGTCATCGTCGAACCATTTGACGGTTCCAGTAGCCATTTAGTATAAAACCCTCCTTGTCTGCCATGATTTGACTGCCCTGATAGCCTCAAACAAGGTAGAGCAATATGCTCTTAAAACAGGTGAAGCACTCGGTCCAGCCATGTTATCTAACAAATATCCTACAAATTGCAAAAAATATCTCATGTTACTAAGCTGCAGACAGATATAGGATAAAGTGTTGGAAGGGAAATTGCAACCTTACTATAGTACTAAGACCAAAACTTACTGAGTGGAAGAGCCAGGAGAAGCGAAAAGTTATCCTTACCTCCTGTCTCTTTCCATAACGTCTATAACAGGCTCTAGCAACTTAAACAGCTTTGCGGTGGCCTGGGCATCTTGCAAACAATACCGGCCGATCTCCTCTAATTTCCCTTTTTGATAAGCCTTTCCCACTTTAGATCCATCTAGAGTTGTCTTCGGAGATTTGATCCCCGCTCGCCGACACCAGAAATCCAGAGATTCTAAATTTCTAGCACCATGAAAACTCACTACCTCGGCAAGATCACAATGCCGGACGAAACTATATCTATAAGGCAAGAAGCTTCTCGTTGGCTTCACACCCAGCAATGCCGACCTTAACGTTAAAAAAGGGCCGTCAAACGCCCTTCCATTATAGGTTATGAGTCGCCCAACTCCCCGTGATACGTAACGCCAGAACTCCTCTAGAATCTCAGATTCGTCCCCCCGGTATATTAACGCTCCCTCGTCAAATTCCTCCCATTCAAGTTCTCCTTGGCCGCTTTGGTCTACGTCTTCCAACAAGATGCCGCCCTTGTCCTCGTCCGGACGCCACATTCCAATGGCAATAACTCTCCCCGTCCCGGGGTTCAATGCAAGCCTCTCTTTTACCTCTTCTTCTGTTCTTTTTTTCTTCCCTCTATTCATCAAATATTCTTTAATTTCTTCGTCGAACTCCCTCCAGTTAACACCAACGGTCTCGATATCCACGGATAATGGTGAAAGACTCATGGTAACGCCTCCCTGGCTTAATATTTCATCCAGTATAAGCTATTCATTAACATTATATGGATTTAACCATCCAATTGTACTTTCTGACCTCCAGGTTTGAGTCAGGAGGGTCGAATAGAAGTACTCTGGTACTAAAGAATGCCCCTACAGGTAACCTATCTTTACGAAGTTACGTGTCAGAACCGCTCTATTCTGGTAATAATTAGTGGTCGTGTCGATCACTACCGTTGATGCAACCATAGTAAACTGATATCATAACCTTCAAGCAAGGTAGGTGAAAATGTTTCATGGAATTATCTAAACGGTATGACCATAAAAAAGTCGAAGACAGAATCTATGACTTTTGGGAGGACAACGGCTATTTCCGGGCGGAGGTTAACAACGATAAGCAATCATTTTCTATGGCTATCCCTCCACCAAACGTCACCAGCGAACTACACGTAGGCCACGCCCTTCAATTCACCCTACACGACATCGTAATTAGATATCAACGCATGAATGGCAAAGAAGCTTGCTGGTTTCCAGGAATGGACCACGCAGGCATCGCCACTCAAAACGTCGTCGAAAAACAACTAGCAAAAGAGAACCTCACAAGGCACGACCTGGGAAGAGAAAAGTTTGTCCAGCGAGTCTGGGAATGGAAAGAAGAATATGGAGGTAAAATAAAAGATCAATTAAAAGGGCTAGGCTCATCCCCTGATTGGAGTAGAGAGAGATTTACACTAGATGAAGGCCTGTCCAAAGCCGTATCGGAAGCGTTCATCAGACTATATAACGAAGGCTACATATACCGCGACGAATACATTATCAACTGGTGCCCAAGATGTTCTACCGCCTTATCAGACATCGAGGTAGAACACAAAGAGGAAAAAGGCAAACTCTATTGGATAAGGTATGAACTTGTCGATTCAGACGATTCCATTATGATAGCTACAACCAGACCGGAAACAATACTTGGCGACACCGGTCTCGCAATACATCCCGAGGACGACCGGGCTGAAGATCTGGTTGGGAAGGAAGCGATATTACCACTGGTCGAACGCAGGATACCGATTATAAGTGACGAGGTTGTAGATCCGGAGTTTGGCACAGGTATTGTTAAAGTAACTCCCGCCCATGATCCTGCGGACTTTGATATAGGTAAAAGGCACAACCTCGACCTCATCGACGTAATCAACGATGACGCGAAGATAAGCTTTCGGGGAAAGTATGAAGGGATGGATCGCTACAAGGCGCGAGAAGAAATCGTCAAAGATCTGGATGACAAAGGTTATCTCACAGAAGTGGAGGATTACGAACACTCCGTAGGTCACTGCCAAAGATGTAACACGGTCATAGAGCCCAGCGTATCTGAGCAATGGTTTGTAAAGATGAAGGATCTTGCCAAGCCCGCAATTGAAGCCGTCGAGAATGACGAAGTAGAGTTAGTTCCTAAAAGGTGGAAGAAAGTCTACTTTGAGTGGATGGAAAACATCCAGGACTGGTGTATATCGAGACAACTATGGTGGGGCCATAGAATACCAGCATGGCACTGTGAAGACTGCGGTGAGATAATTGTAAGCAAAGATAAGCCCGAAACGTGTCCCGAATGTGGGAATAGCAATCTCACCCAGGAGGAAGACGTTTTGGATACTTGGTTTAGTTCTGCTCTGTGGCCTTTCTCTGTGATGGGGTGGCCCGAAGATACAGAAGATCTGGATTACTTTTTTCCTACCAGCTTATTGATAACAGGTTTTGACATTCTTTTCTTTTGGGTTGCCAGAATGATAATGACCAGCCTTCATTTCATGGGAGAAGTACCCTTTGAACAGGTTCTGCTAACTCCTCTGATTCTAGACGAAGATGGAGAAAAGATGAGTTCCTCCAAAGGCAATATTCTGGATCCTCTGGAGTTAAAAGAGAAATATGGAGCAGATTCAGTTAGATTCGCTATGGCCTCTTCGACAACTAAGGGTCGAGGAATGAAACTATCGGCCCAGGAAATCAAAGATAAAAGGAACTTTTTAAACAAACTTTGGAACGCATCCAGATTTGCGATGCCTCACCTAAACAATGCTAACTCCAATCTACCAGCAAAAAAAGACTTAGAATTAGAAGATAACTGGATTCTCAGCAGATTTCAGTCCACCACAAGGTCTGTACAGAAAAATATCAACACCTACTCGTTCAAAGCAGCAACCAAAGACCTATATGCCTTCGTCTGGCACGACCTTTGCGACTGGTATCTAGAATTAATAAAACCAAGACTATATTCAGAATCCACGGGAGAGACAGCTTCAACTGTACTCAGACATGTATTAACCGGCACCCTCAAGTTATTACATCCGTTCATACCTTTTATTACTGAAGAAATCTGGCAAAAACTTCCAGGTACCTCTGAAGCTTTAATAACATCCAAGTTTCCAGACGTCGAATCCACTCTAATCGATGAAAAAACAGAACGAAATTTAGTTTCTCTGCAGAAAATGATAAACGAAATTAGAAGCATTAGAGCAGACATGAACGTTCCGAGTGGAGAATATATCACTACTAAGATAGACACGGACGACCAAGAACTCATCGAGCTGATAAATGAAAAAAAGATTTACTTCGAAGAACTGGCACACGTTGATAAAATTATTACCGGCTCAGGTTTAGACAGACCCCAAGGTAGCGCCCGCAGAGTTCTGGAGGAAGGAGAAATCACAGTCCCATTAGAGGGAATAATCGACGTCAAAAAGGAAAGAAAGCGCATAAAAAAAGAACTTTCCGAGGTGGAGGAAGAGCTTTCCCGCACGTTAAAGAAACTTGATAACGAGGATTTCCTTACCAAGGCCCCTGAAGAAGTAGTGAAAAAAGAAAAAGAGAAAAGGGAGGAGTTTCTGGCGAGAAAAGACCGACTCAAGTTAAACCTTGATGCTCTGGAAGATAGTTGACACCCAAATAAACGATTTTCACACTTCACTTACTTTAAAGAGGCTAGGTTGCTTGAATGAATTTATTGGGTTATATCAACTGCGTTAACAAACCAAGTTGATAAAGAAATAGTGGTGCCAGCTTCGGTTTATTTAGAACCTAATCTTTAGGGAGAAATCGTACAGAGTAAATGATAGATAATCTTGAAGAAGCAGTTTCGTACATAAAAGAGTTGCCCAAGATTGACGTAAAACCAGGTCTTTCCCGAGTTAACCATCTACTTGATTCTCTGGGCAATCCAGAAAAAGATTTCCGGGCGATACATATAGCTGGTTCGAACGGCAAAGGGTCCGTCTTAGCCCTGTTAAGCAGTGTGTTAGGCAAGTTAATCAAACTCGGTGCCTTCGTCTCGCCACCGCTAGTTGAGTTTTCTGATCGGATAAAAGTAAATGACAAGAATATAGATGCAGAGTCAATTACTCTGGGCATCAAAAAACTAGTTGCTCCAATCGAGCAATTGAAAGATCAGGAAAATACACCGACTCTATTCGAGGCGGCAACGGCGCTAGCAGCATGGTATTTTAGTGAACAAAACGTTGAATTGGCACTTCTAGAAGTAGGTCTAGGAGGTCGGTACGATGCAACCAAACCGGTTGGGAACTCAATTATGTCAATCGTGACTTCCGTCAATCTTGAGCATCAAAACGTGTTAGGTGATACACTTGAACAAATTGGGGGCGAGATCGCCGGTATAGCTTTTCCCAATACACCCTTGATCCTGGGGCCGGATGAGCACATCAATATGAATATATTTGAACGCGAATGCGACAAACAAAATTGCAAACTCATACCCACAGACGAGGTTACGGAAGTGAAACTTACGGATTTCGACTGGCACCATTCCAGATTTAAGGTCAGAAAAACAAACCTTTCAGGGTTGACAGGGGAAAGGATAAGACTGAACCTATTGGGAACTTATCAAGAATTTAACCTATCTACTGCAATAACAGCACTGGGAGAGCTGGAGAAAAAAGGATTTTTAATCAATAAGAAAAACGTGATAGAAGGTTTGCAGGATGTAACCTGGCCAGGACGCTTTCAAATCCTAACCACAAACCCACATGTAATACTGGACGGAGCTCATAATCCAGCAGCTGTATCACTTCTGGGGAAAGAGCTCGACAGATATCAATTGCTTATGCCCGAGGACTGTCAAATTATCCTCCTGTTCAGCGCACTGAGAGATAAACCAATAGAACAAATGCTTAGGGAGTTTATCCCCCATATAGATAGGCTAATTCTCACCCAGATCAACCACCAGAGGGCAGCCAGTATATCTTACCTGGATAAAATCGCAAAAAAACTGGACGTAAATTATGAAGGTATCCCGGAACCAAGAGAGGCATTTAGTAAAGTGTTGATGGAGGCAGACTCTAAAGACATGATTTGCGTAAGTGGATCACTCTATCTGGTGAGGGAGGCACTTATCCATGGATTTAAAAAAGAGGATTGAAGAAATCCGCAAAGGAGAAAGTCCTGAGCATATTGCAATCATTCCTGACGGAAACGGCAGGTGGGCGACACAACGTGGTTACGAGAGGACAAGAGGTCATAGAAAAGGATCACAAGCTGCAGAAAAACTGATCGAGTTTGTTTCTAACCAGCTCCCCATCAAATATCTTACATTCTACACCTTTTCCACTGAAAACTGGTCGCGGCCAGACCACGAAGTGAAATTCTTGATGATTCTATTGAGAAAATTCTTAAAAGACAAGGGAATAAAGCTGACTCAAAATAATGTTCGATTAAGGATTATCGGTGATCTACAAGATCTGCCAAAGAAAACTGTCGCCATAGTTCGGGAAACTATCGACAAAACGATGGACAATGACGGCCTTCAGCTAGTTATGGCGTTAAATTACGGAGGTAGACGGGAGATACTCCGTGCAGCAAAGCAAATAACAACTAAAATTGTGAAAGGGAAAATCGGCCTACAAAATCTTACAGAGGATCTATTCCGCTCGAATTTGTTTGCCCCTGACATCCCAGATCCGGATTTGTTGATTAGAACCAGTGGCGAGCGGCGGTTAAGTAACTTTATGCTCTGGCAACTTGCCTATACGGAATTATGGTTTACGGATACCCTCTGGCCCTCGTTCAGCTCAAAGGATCTCCTAGATGCGCTACGCGATTACCAATCCAGAGACAGGCGCTTCGGACACGTGGAGGAGAGGAAAAACAAGCAGTGAATACACTATTCAAACGAGTAATTACTGCAGCAATCACCGCACCTGGAGTTATTGCACTACTTTTTTTCGCAAAACGTGATAACTTTCCCTGGGCTGTGGGCCTATTTCTAGCAATATCAGTAACAATTGGAACAGCAGAATTTTGCCACATTATTGAAAATTACGGAATTGAAATCAGAGTAGTTCCCACTTCCCTACTGGCCGGATCCGCTTTTTTGGCTTACTCAGTTCTAAACGCCCAATATGGCTACATTATTGGACCATCAATGGCCGGTCTGGCAATTATAATTAATTTAAACAGTGAAGGGGTCCGCGCAAGCCTAGAATCCGGCTTTGCAGCTATCCTAGCTCTTGCGTACGTCCCAGGTCTACTCCACTACTTTTACCTGATCTATTTAGCTGAAAGCGGGATAATTCACACCATCAACCTACTATTGATTGTATGGGGGTACGACTCTGGAGCATATTTTATCGGTAGCATGTTCGGTGAACACCAAATCGCCCCGGAAGTCAGCCCAAACAAGACAGTCGAAGGGGTAGCGGGAGGACTTATGGTTGCTTTCATTGGTGCATCACTATCACCCATCTGGGTTCCTTACCTAAAGTGGATACCGCATATCGTCCTTCTCGCTATTCTGGTTGGCTCTGCCACTCAACTGGGAGACCTGACCGAATCCTGGTTGAAAAGACTGGTTGGAGTAAAAGACTCGGGTCACCTCTTTCCGGGTCATGGTGGTGTTCTAGATCGAATAGACGGTCTATTATTTGCCCTCCCTGTCTTCTATTTCTACTTCCACTTCATCCTGAAGTTCGTCTAAGGAGGTGAAATTATTAGCATCAAAGATCTAGCAGATAGTACTACAGAAACCGAAACCCCTGTGGCAGTCTGGTACGATGATGAAACAGAGGAAGTAATATTCCAATACGGCTACGCAAGTATCAGCATGCCTGTAGAGGATTACGAAGATTTTACGGTCACTGTGAGTCATGCTCTTGACCAGCTAGAGAAGTTGTAAAACCCATTCATCAACGAAGACTTTACGGGAGAGAGCGAACGGCTTATCATTAACTGGTAGTCAAATTAAGGGGGACTGATAGGTAATTTGAAAGACTACCGTTACCCGGGTTCGAATTACAGCAAATAACAATTCGATGATCAGTATTAATTATGGAGAGGTGAGTTTTTGACATGGGTTTTCAACGATTTTTGTTTCGGGTAAAAAATCGACAGATCGAACAGGAAGCGAAAACTATGGTTTCGAGCTTGGATATCGACGACATTGAGATTAGACGCGACGAAACGGTCAAAGATGCGTGGCTGGAGGATTACGAAGTTGGTAAAACTCTTTATGGCCTAGAAGACATTGAGGAATATCTCGAATCTTTGGTTCACTCTTAACCATTTATAGCTCACTGGAGCGATAATGAACAATGTTTACTTGCTAGCTGGTCTTGCGCTTGTCATTGCAGGCGTTGTTATGGGAATACAGGGGCTGACCGGCCCTGCGGATTACTACCAGGTTGGTATAGCAAGCTGGTACGGACCCAACTTTCATGGCAATAGAACCGCAAACGGCGAAATTTTCGATATGAACAAAATCACCGCTGCCCATAAAAGTTTACCCTTTGGAACAAAAGTCAGGGTAACTGACCTGGACAGTAATAAAAGTGTCGTAGTTAGAATCAACGACCGCGGGCCATTTATCAAAGGACGAATTATTGACCTATCCAGAAGAGCGGCCCAAAAACTGGGGATTATCGATACCGGAACTGCCGAAGTTGGTCTCCAAATCATTAAATGGGGCCATGAATAATCTATACGGAAATTTCCATAGCTTTTCCTCTCAAAATAGAAAATCTACATTAATCAGATTATGAACAACCAAATTACGAATACACGTACGTACAGTGATCTAGAATTTAGCAAACTAAAAGCGATAATAAAGCACTTTGCGACTTCCTCTCTTGGAAAAGAATATGTTAATGACTTAGAACCAAGTTCCGACACAGAGAGTATTGAGAGAGAACTCAAGACCGTAAAGGAGTGCCGGAATCTCTTTGAAAAACCGGAGCCATTTCGATTGAAGAAAGTAGAGAATCTCACTCCACTGATAACCGAAGCGGAAGAACATCCACCCCTGACAAGCGAAGAATTCTTAACAATCAATGAATCACTGGTAAATAGTGCGAATGCAAAAGATTACATCGCCGAACTACCCCAAGATGAAGCACCAAACCTAGAAAACATAGTTCGCCAAATCGACGGAGCTGAACAATTGCGAAGCGAAATTCGGACCAAGATCGACCGGCGGGGTGAAATTCGTGACACTGCTACCTCTACTTTATTCGATTTACTTAAGAGGAAGCGAAATGTAGAAGCCCAGGTCAAAGAAAACTTGAACCAGTTTATGACATCTAATACTAGCCTTATCCAAGATAACCTGGTTGTACAGAGATCAAATAGACTGGTTGTTCCACTGAGAAGTTCTGCCAAAGAACGCGTGGATTGCGTAATCCACGGAAGTTCAAATTCCGGTAGAACTTTGTTTGCGGAACCATCTTCAGCAGTAAAGTTAAACAACGAATTGAAAGACCTAATATCTGAAATCCACGAAGAAAAGAAAAAAATCCGCCAGGAACTCACAGATCTTTTTCTAAATCATAAAAACAAAATTCGAAGGACTCAGAAGACGTTTAAACTTCTCGACTCAGTATACGCCAGAGCTGAATACGCACAACGATATTCCTGCTCCAACCCAAAAGTAACCGAGGGCGGCGGTCTACATCTAATTGACGCTCGCCATCCATTATTAGATCAATCCGAAGTGGTTCCAATAACGATAAAAATTGGGGACAGCAAACAAGGAGCAACGATAACCGGTCCAAACACGGGTGGGAAAACGGTCACACTCAAAACTATTGGACTCTTTTCGCTAATGATTCAATCTGGAATTCCCATTCCTGCCTCGATAGATAGCCAAGTAGAGATTTACGATGAAATATACAGTGACATAGGCGACGAACAAAGTATTGAACAAAGCCTATCCACCTTTTCGTCTCATATGGGAAATATCATAAACATTTTACAGCACATAGGCCCCAACAGCCTGGCTTTGCTTGACGAGCTCGGTGCCGGGACCGACCCTGAAGAGGGAGCTGCGCTGGGCCTGTCCCTTTTGGAAGCTTTACTCGACAAAGGATGCAGGTTCGCCGTAACCACACATTACACAGCCATTAAAAACTATTCGTTCAGTCACCCGCAACTCTCAACGTTCTCCGTAGATTTCGACCCCAAGGAGCTTAAACCCACTTATCACATTCTGGAAGGGGTACCCGGCAAGAGCAACGCGTTTGTCATCGCCTCCCGCTTGGGAGTATCGGATAGCATAATAGAACGTGCAGAAAACTTTCTCCACGAAGGTAAGATCAAGACTGAAAACATAATCCAGGACCTGGTCGAAGAAAAACGAGAGGTAAGAGGTAAAAGACAACAATTGGAACAACAAATCGACTCTGCCCAGAAAGCAAGCAACAAATATCAAGAAAAGCTTCAAGAAATCAAACAGGACAAGAATAAGGCATTAAAAGCAGAAGTAAGGGAGTTAGACAATCTAGTGTCAGAAGCAAAAGAGAAAGTCGAACAAACAATAGCCAGTGCAAGAAAGTACGATAAACAGGAGGCACAAAAAACGCTAAAAGAGATCAAGGAGTTAGAACGCCAACTAACAAAGGGCAGAGTGAACCTGGAAGAAGCCCACCAGAGCACCTCATTTGCCCTGTCCGACCTGGATCAAGGACAAAAAGTCTGGGTACTAAGTGCAGAAGATAACGGCGTAATCGAAAGAGTCAATAGCGAGAATGATATAAAAGTTCGAACCAGAGGGTTAACAATATCTACAGACCTTCCGGATTTACGACCAGCTAAAAGTGACGATCACAAACCTGACGAAGCTATAAATATAGATTACGATAAATTCTCCGGCCCTGCAGGAATTGAGCTCAATGTTCGAGGAATGACAGTCCAAGACGCTCTCCGAGAAGTAGATACATACCTAGATAGGCTTATCAGGGCGGATAGAAAAAAAGGAAGGATTCTTCATGGCAAAGGAACCGGTACCCTTAGAAGAAACATTCGCCAACACTTACGAAATTCAGGATTAGTCGATTCCTGCTACGGACCTCCACCTTCTGAGGGTGGTGAAGGAGTCACAATCTTCGAACTATAGGTTAAAACAGCCTTACTTACCCTTGATTCAACCCCCATAATCAATTATAATCATGCGATTTTATGAAATAAGTGCGTTAAGAATATATTTTTAGCGTGTTTTTTATTTTAAGACCATAATATAGTAATTATATATCTACGCCGCATTAAAACAGGAGAGGGTAAAAATCCCGGGTGCGGCGCCGGGAAGTCCGAGACTTGGTGTCAACCATAATTTAGGGTTCATAGCCCGACGGTCCAGGGTTTGTAGCGCTCCTCAGCCTCCTTGGAAGCGTCAATTTTTCCCAGACCGGTCAAGGTCGCTGTTCGATTCAGCATGGGCAAGGGAAACCTGGCCCTCTTT
>Ga0102934_1001151_pt1 | contig 18339 bp, 17 predicted proteins | sample SalPonR2_A_D1_MG_FD_78175 | JGI IMG/M metagenome (GOLD analysis project Ga0102934, IMG submission 78175) | Salt pond soil microbial communities from South San Francisco under conditions of wetland restoration - Salt Pond MetaG R2_A_D1_MG | ecosystem: Environmental > Aquatic > Marine > Intertidal... | reverse complement strand
GCGGCCGTCTCGGCGGCGGCCAGCTGCTCGGTCACGACAAAGCGGTAATCCGAGCCGGTGATGATCGCGGGTGGCGCAAAGCCCGGCCCCGACAGCCGCCGCGCCGAGGCCTGGAACAGGCTCTCCTCGCCCGTCAGCCGCGTGAACTGCTTGGGATAGCTCTTGCGCGACAAGGGCCAGAGCCGCGTGCCGGAGCCGCCGCATAGAAGCAGCGGGTGAATATCCTGTGTCATCCTGGCGTCCTCCCTTGCCGCGAGTCTCAGCCGCGAAACCTGTCCTGATTTTCCAGGAACCACCGATACGTGTCCGCCACGCCCTGTTCCAGCCCGATCCGCGCCCGCCAGCCCATATCCGCCAACCGGCTCACATCCATCAGCTTGCGCATGGTGCCGTCGGGCCTTGACGGGTCGGTGGTGATGCGCCCGTCGAAGCCCGTCACGCGCGCCACCATCCTTGCGAGGTCGAGGATGGCGATGTCCTCGCCGGTGCCCACGTTGATATGGCTCAGCATCGGGTCGGTGCTGGCATCATAGCGGGGTTTGTCGAGGTCGAGCACGAAGAGCGACGCCTCGGCCATGTCGTCGACATGCAGGAATTCGCGCCTTGGCCGGCCGGTGCCCCAGATCGTGACCTCCTCGCTGCCCGCCTCCGCCGCCTCGTGAAAGCGGCGGATGAGGGCGGGCAAGACATGGGAATTCTCGGGGTGGAAATTGTCGCCGGGGCCGTAGAGGTTGGTGGGCATGACCGAGCGGTAATCGGTGCCGTGCTGCCGGTTATAGCTCTCGCAAAGCTTGATCCCGGCGATCTTGGCGATCGCGTAGGGCTCGTTCGTGGGCTCCAGCGTGCCGGTGAGCAGCGCGTCCTCGCGCATCGGCTGCGGCACCGCCTTGGGGTAAATGCAGCTTGATCCGAGCTGCAAGAGCCGCCGCACGCCCGCCCGATATGCCTGATGGATCACGTTGCACTCGATCATCAGGTTCTCGTAAATGAAATCCGCCGGGTAGGTGTTGTTGGCGTGGATGCCGCCCACCTTCGCTGCGGCCAGGATCACCACGTCCGGTTTCCGATCCGCCATGAAACCGCGCACGGCGGCCTGGTCGGTGAGGTCAAGCTCGGCATGGGTGGCGGTGACGAGCTCGATCTCCTCGCCCGCCGCCGCCCGCGCCTCCAGCCGCCGCAGGATCGCGCCGCCCACCATGCCCCTGTGCCCTGCCACGTAGATGCGCATCGCGATCACCCGCTCTCGAAACTGACCGGCATGTCCATGCCGTGCGCGCGCAACAGCGCGTGCCGCCGCGCGGTGCGCAGATCCTCCTCCACCATCTCGGAGCACATCTCCTGCGCCGAGATCTCGGGCACCCAGCCAAGTTTTTCGCGGGCCTTCGACGGATCGCCCAGCAGCGTCTCCACCTCGGCGGGGCGGAAATAGCGCGGGTCGATGCGCAGCACCACGTCGCCGTGCCTGACCGCCGGGGCCATGTCACCCGCAACGCCCGTGACGGTGGCGATCTCGTCAACCCCCTCGCCCGAGAATTCCAGCGAAATGCCCAGCTCCTCTGCCGTCCAGCGGATGAACTCGCGCACCGAATACTGCTGCCCGGTGGCGATGACGAAATCCTCGGGCGCGTCCTGTTGCAGCATCATCCACTGCATCCGCACGTAATCATGCGCGTGGCCCCAGTCGCGCAGCGCGTCGATATTGCCCATGTAGAGACAATCCTCCAGCCCCTGCGCAATATTGGCCAGCCCGCGCGTGATCTTGCGGGTCACGAACGTCTCGCCGCGGCGCGGGCTCTCGTGGTTGAAGAGGATGCCGTTGCAGGCATACATCCCGTAGGCCTCGCGATAGTTGACGCAGATCCAGTAGGCATAGAGCTTGGCCACGGCGTAGGGCGAACGCGGGTGAAACGGCGTCGTCTCGCGCTGCGGGGTTTCCTGAACGAGACCGTAAAGCTCGGATGTCGAGGCCTGGTAGAACCGCGTGGTCTTTTCCATGCCGAGGAAGCGGATCGCCTCCAGAAGGCGCAGCGTGCCTATGGCGTCCACATCCGCCGTGTATTCCGGTGCCTCGAAGCTCACCGCCACGTGGCTCTGCGCGCCGAGGTTATACACCTCATCGGGCCGCACCTCGCTGAGGATGCGGGTGAGGTTGGAACTGTCGGTGAGATCGCCGTAATGCAGCCGCAGCCGCTGATGGTTGGAATGCGGATCCTGGTAGATGTGGTCGATCCGTGCGGTGTTGAACAGCGAGGCGCGGCGCTTGATGCCATGCACCTCGTAGCCCTTTTCCAGCAGGAACTCCGCCAGATACGATCCGTCCTGCCCGGTGATGCCGGTAATGAGTGCCTTTTTCATGGAATGATCTTACCTTGCCTGAACATCTTTGCCACGGTCGCGCCGGATGAATTGCAGTACCTTGCGGAGGTTCTTGGCCGCCAGCACGTCTAGTCCCCCTATCCCGTGCCGGCGGATTGCGCAAAGATCCTCACGGCTCTTGCGCAGGATCCGGCCCGGCGACCGGTTGCTCTCGCCGCCGACGCGCATCCTTGCCAGAACATGCGGGATGTAGGCCAGCTCCAATTCGGCCCGGACCAGCCAGCGCAGGATGGCCTCGTAGTCGGCAGCGATGCGCAACCCGGTATCGTACGCATCGTGCTTGTCGAAGACCTCGCGACGCAGGAACAGCGTCGGATGCGGCGGCATCCACCCCCTCCTGAGCGATCCCGGTCGGTAGGCCCCCGAACGCCAATAGCGGATCACGCGGTCGGGCCTGTCGCGGGCGACATATTCCAGATCGCCGTATACACCATCCATGCCGCTGCTCTCCAAGACCTCTGCCACCCGCGACAACACATCCTCCCGCGCAAACAGGTCGTCCGTGTGCAAGAGCCCGACAACAGAGCCGCGGGCACGGGCGATCCCCTTGTTCAGGGCATGGTATATGCCGTCGTCCGGCTCACTGAACAACCTGATATCCGCACTGTCAAAGCCTTCGACGATGGCGCATGTGTCATCCTGCGAAGCACCGTCGATGACGACAAGCTCCTTGTCGGGGTGATCCTGGGCGAGAAACGAGCCGACGGCGTCGCCGATGGTGGCCTGAGAATTGTAAGCGGCCATGATAATCGAGAGCTTCGCGTCCGCCCCTCGACCGCTCACCGCGTTACCCGGCACACCGCATACCGCCCCGGCACGTCCCTGTCCGGGCCGACGAAACGAGCGGCCCCCCGGACCGGCCATGGATCACCGGCGGCGGTGTCGCACAGAGGCAGGACCCCGCGATCATGGTCTTGCGCCGTCCCGCCTGCTTTCTGCCGGAGCGCCCTGCCCCTGCACCCGCTTGTAGAACCCGGCTGTCAGCCCGGCGATTTCGCGAGGCGTGAATGCGTGGGCCGCCTTGCGCGCCGCCCGCCCCATCCGGGGCCGCCGCTCCGGGTCTTCGAGCAGCCGCGCGATGCGCTCGGCCATCGCGGCGTCGTCACCCACGGGCACGATGAACCCGGCCTCGCCATCGCGGAGGTGGCGGGCCACGTCGCCGACATCGGTGCTGACCACGGGGCGGGCCATCGCCATCGCCTCCCAGACCGAGACCGGAGAGGATTCCGCCACCGAGCAGCAGACATAGACATCCAGGTGCCGGAGCACCGACCGCACGTCGGCCCGCGCGCCGATGAAGTGCAGGTCCGCGACGCCAAGGTCGTGCGCGAGCCTCTCCAGGCGGCGGTGATAGCCGCGCTGTCTCTCGAAGATCGGGCCGGCGATCACCACATGCGGCGCATGTCCCGTGCCGCGCAACCGCGCGGCCGCGCGGATCAGCGTCTCCAGCCCCTTGACCGGGCTGACATTGGCCACCGTCCCGATCGCCGCCCCGCCGGGCGGCATCTGCGGATCGGGGGGAATGTCCGGGGACGGGTCGAACCGCGCCGGATCGACCGTGGCGGGCACCACCTCCTGCGGGCGCCCCCGCCGGATCAGCGGGCCGTAGTAGGCCCGGGACCGGTGCGAGGCGAAGATAAAGCCCGACGCCAGCGGTGCCACCAACCGGAACAGCCGGCGCACCCAGCCGGGCGTGAAGGTGTCGTTGAGATGCCACACGGCAGGAATGCCCGCCAGCCGCGCGGCGATCACCGCCTTCACCTGCCAGCTGCCGCCCGAGGCGTGCACGAGATCGACCCGCTCGCGGCGGAACAGGCGTGCGAGGCACCACACCTCCCAGGGTGAAAACAGGACATAGGCCAGCGCCGCGCGCCATTCCTTTGTGATCCGGGTGAGCGGGAGGACACGGTAGGGCACACCGTGGGCCGCGCACATCTCGCGGAACGGGCCGGAATTGGCCCTTGGCATGACGATCAGCGTCTCGGCGCGCCCCCTGAGCGCCGCCGCCACCCGCACCATCCGCACCTGCGGCCCGCCGAGCTTGCCTTCCTCGATGACGTTAGCGACGCGCATCGTCGTTCAGCGCGTGCCCGACGTCAGTCTGAACCGCGTGGCAAGGCGGACCGTCTCGTAGACCAGGATCGCCGGGTACAGCGCAAGCACCGCCGTGCTCAGGTCCCCGCGAAAGAACATCGGGGTCATCCCGGTAAACAGGACGCCGTACATGAAGTGACGGTTCCGGAACGAGGCGTGCGCGCATACCGGGTTGAGGTTTTTTGCAAGAATGCCGAACAGCATACTGAACAGGAATAGGCCCAACAGCCCGTAATCGGCATAAGAGTTGAAGAACGAATTCAACCCCACGTTATGATACACGTAGCCAGACCTTTCGGCGGTATGGATGCCGATGGAGTCCGCCTTCCCGGGCCACAGGCTCCGCGGCACTATGATGAAAAGATGTGAAATCAGGTAATTCCCCTGTGGGAAACTCTCCAGCCTGAGGGCGTCGAGGAATATCGAATAGGACGAGAACTCGAGCGATTGAAGGCTTTGAAAGGACTTTGCCAGGCCGACCCTGTCGAGCCCCGAGCGCATTGCGGACGTGATCCCCAGGGCAAATATCGCGTAGACCGGGGCGATGGCGAGCGCCCATGCAAGGATCGTCAGTTTCGAGAATCTGACGGAATATACGAGCGCGACCACGAAAAGGCCGAACAGCGACAGGAAGCGGCTGGTATTGACCGGGTTCGAGACGATCAGCAGGCAGGCAGCCAGCAGGACGAACACCGCGATGCGGGTGTTTTTCCTCAGCCCCTTGTCAGCCTCCAGAACGACATAGGCGAGGAGAAGCGCCGGGAGCAGCTTGGCTGTATTTCGCAGAAAAACGAGATAGTTCTCCGCGTCTCCTGCCGATTGCTCGACCCTCGGCAGGATGATCGACTTGAAGCCGACGAGCGCCATCAGGAGCAAAAACAGCAAAAGGACGAACGCGACCCCGGCACCTGAGAATCTCGTGTCCCGGATCGGGCCGCGCGACATGGATATCCTGCCGAACTGGAATCCGGCACCGATCCCGAGGAGATGCGTCATCACGAATGCCGCCGCGTCCAAACCGAACCCCGGGATATCCCCGCGCCAGGTGTAATATCCGACACCGATCCGGTCCTGAAGCACGGGCACCACCACCCAGTAGAGCAGCATCATGGAAAAGTAGACGATCAGCGGAAGGATCTGACGCGAGTAGCTCGTGTAAAGACCGACTGAAAGTGCGACAAAGAAAAGCAGATGCCAAATCGTGAGGCCGGAGAACGGCCAGAGGACAATGGCAGGGAGGAGAACGACGACCCAGTAGGCGCGCAGAGGCCCGAAGCCCGGAAGCCCGGAAGACCGCGACAGACCCATGCCCTGGCGGATCATCTCGTACCTGTCGCGCGACGAGGTGCCGCGGGTCCGCTCAACAGAACGGCCGCCCCGATCAGCCCCAGGCGCGCAACGGCGATGGCCGCATAGGCAAGCGCAAAGCCGCGCGCCCCGTAGACAAGCGAAAGATACGGGACAAGCCCGGTCGCGAGAGCCAGCGCGCCGATATTGATCCACATCGAGACCCGTTCACGCCCGGTCATATGAAGAAGGGTCGCCAACGGCCCCAGCACCGCCGTCACGAACTGTGCAAGTGCCATGAGCCGCAGATAATCCGTCGCCGCGCCGAACTCCGCCCCCATCAGCGCAAGCGCGCGCTCGGGCCAGACCAGCAGCGGCAGCATCACGCAGGCCGACATCCCGCCGCTGGCCAGCATCGCGTGCAGCATCAACCGGCGCAGCGCCTCCGCGCCCCCGCCCCGCGACAGGCGGACGATGCGCGGCATGATCACCGGATTGACCGCCAGCAGCGGAAAGCCGATCAGAAGCGCCAGCCGCTCGGCCGCACGCAGCAACCCCAGATCGGCCTCGCTCAGGAAGGGTGCGGCAAACACAAACGCGCCTGCCTGCGTCAAGAAGGAGGCCAGAGCGACGACGGTGAAATCCACCTGCCCTCGGCGCAGATCCGCCGTATGCGTGTCCCCCAGCGGTGGTATGCGAAGGTTGCGCGGCATGTCGCGAAAGATCACCAAACAAGCGACGAGAACGAGCAGCAACAGCGCCACGAGGAATCCGGTGGTGACCGATGCACCGGTCACGGTTCTGCCGGTCAGGATCGTCGCTCCGAGCAGCAGGGCCGTCAGCATCGAAATGCCGCCGATCTCGAACAGCGGTGCCAGCCATGGCCGCGACCGGCCTCTGGCATAGCCGGCCATCAATGCGAGCATGGTCAACGGAACAAGCGCCAAAGGCGTCAGCACCACGGTCCCGGGAAATGCCGATCCCAGAACGCCGCTCGCCAGCACACCGGATGCAATGACGCCCAGCACAAACGCCGGCAAGACCACGCGCGTAACGCAGTGACAAAGCAAGGCGACCGCCGTGCCGTCCCTCGTGTGATCCGCAGACCATGCCACCGCACGTGTCAAAAGCATGTCCCTGCCATGTCGTGCGAGGATCGCACAAGCACCGGCAAGGCTGAGAAACACCGCGAAAGCACCAAGTCCCTCGGGCCCTGAGACATGCGCGATCAAAAGGCTGAGCAGCAAGCCGCCCAGCGCGCTTGTTCCGCGCGCGGCCATGGTCGCCGAAATCGCGATGGCGGCCTGTTTCAAACGTCGCCGCCCTGCCTAGTCCGGCCCATATCCCAAACGGTGCATGGCCTCGGCATACCCCCCCTCGCGCAGGGCGGCCTCGGCCTCCGGCGTGAAATGCCTGCGCCACCCGCCGAGGGCCCCTTCGCGCACGAAGGACAGCTCGGCCGTTGCCGGGGCCGCGCGCGCGGCCGCCTGTTTCGCACGGGCAAAGCTGTGCTGCTCGGCCACCTCTGCCGCGCACCCGTCCGGCAACGGCGTGCCGGTCAGCGCCACGGCCACCCGCGAGAGTTCGCCGGGCGTGTCTGCGCGCAGCGTCTCGTAGCTGGTCTGCACCGTGCCGGGCCGCGCGGCCCAGACCTGCACGAATTCGGGCCAGGTGAAGCCGGGAGCAACCGGGGTTCGCGAGACGAACCTTATGAAGGCAGGCAGGTTGGCCGGGAGGTCGGAATAGTCGTCGAATGGGCAGCATCCCTTCATCAGCCGCACAAGCCCGGCATTCCGGTGTTCGTTCACGAAATAGCAGTGGTGGTAGAACGAGACCAGCAGGTCGCGCGGATCGCGCCACAGAACCACCACGTTGCGCAGGCCGACCGGGCTCAGGAAATGGCCGTGCGTGACGCTGCGCTCGAAACGGATCGGGGCGTTGCGGCGGAACGCCACGCCCAGCGCGTCAGACAGCATCTGCGCCAGCCATGTGCCGCCCGATTTGGGGAACTCGTTGACCAGATAGTAGGGCGCAAGGCGCGAGAATCCGCGCACGATCGCCTTGTGCCTCAACGCCGGCCAGCGTCCCCTGATCCGGGCGAAGCTCACCCCAACACCCGCTTTTCCTCGAAATACGCCGCCAGATCGTCACGGCTCAGGGCCGGCTCGGAGGCCGAGTTGTAGGGCCGGTCGGGGCGGGGGCGGCCGACGAGGTGGGCGTAACCGGGAGCGGCGGGATCGGCGAAGGCCGAGAGCGACATGAAGAAATCGCCGTATTCCCAGGTCCGGCGCACCTCCTCGTCGTTCATCAGCTCTTCGTACATCTTCTCGCCCGGTTTGGGGCCGATCTCGGCGATCCCGACGCCGCGCCCGGAGGCCAGCGCATCGCGCATGACATGGGCGATGTCCTCGATCCGGGCGACCGGCATCCTGGTGACCATCACCTCGCCGCCGCAGGCCAGCCAGACCGACTCGAGCACCAGGCGCACGGCCTCTTCCAGCGTCATGATAAAGCGGGTCATGTCGCGATGGGTCAGCGTGATCGGCCCGCCCGCCGCGATCTGGCGGCGAAACAGCGGCACCACCGACCCGCGCGAGCCCAGCACGTTGCCGAACCGCGTCGAGGCGAAAACCGTGCCCGCGTTGCGCGCGCGGAACTGGTGCCCGTTGGCCGTGGTCTCGGCGGCCGCGGTCATCAGGCGCTCGCCCATCAGCTTGGAGGTGCCCATGACGTTGGTGGGGTTCACCGCCTTGTCCGAGGAGGTGAAGATCACCCGTTCGACCCCGTTCTCCTGCGCCGCGTCGATGACGTTCTGCGTGCCCTCGATGTTGGTGGCGATCGCCTGGGCGGGGCTGTCCTCGCACAGCCCCACATGCTTGAGCGCGGCGGCGTGCAACACGATATCGACGCCGCGCATCCGCAGCTTCAGCGCCTCGCGGTCGCGGATGTCCGCGAGGTGGCCCGACACCTTGCCGGTGGCGCGGTGGCGCTCGATCTGAAAGAAAAGCTCGGTCTCGTTGTTGTCGAGGCACACGATATGGGCCGCGGAGCTCTCGGCCAGCTGGCGCACGAGTTCGGCCCCGACGGTTCCGCAGGACCCCGTGACGAGAACCGTCCTGTCGCTGAACTTGCGCACGTCCGTCAGGCCCAGCGCACGCGCGGCATGATGCGATGGGTCACGATCCTGTCGCGGTTCTCGATGATCCGTTCCAGCATCGCGCCCAGCACGGCCTCGGTCATGTAGTGTGGCTCCAGCCCCAGTTCGGTCAACCCGCTATGCGCCGGGTTGTAGTAATGCTCTTCCTTCTCCTTTCGGGGATTGGGAATCGGCCTGATCTCGACGTCGAGGCCCATCCGGTTTCCGGCCTGCCGGACCCGCTCGGCCAGGTCGTTGACGGTGAAGGTCTCGGTCAACTGGTTGAAGATGCGCAATTCGCCGGGCCCCGCGGGATGCTCGGCCGCGAGGCGCACGCATTGCAGCGTGTCGCGCAGGTTGAGATAGCCGCGCGTCTGCCCGCCACCGCCGTAGACCGTGAGCGGCACGCCCGCAACGGCCTGCACCAGGAACCGGTTCACCACGGTGCCGAAGATGTCGTCATAGTGGAAATTCGGGCACAGGCGCGGGTCGAGATCGGCCTCGTCGGTCGAGATGCCATAGACCGGCCCCTGCATCAGGTCGGTCACCCGCAGACCATGGGTACGCACGTAGAACCACAACAGGTCGGTATCGAGCACCTTGGTGGTGTGATAGAGCGACCCGGCGGCGCGGGGATAGAGGAACGTGTCCCTGCGGCCCTTGTGCTCGATCTCGATCCAGCCTTCCTCGATGTCGATATCGGGCGTGCCGTATTCGCCCATGGTGCCGAGCTTGACGATATGGGCATCGGGGGCGTGATCCTTGACCGCCCAGATACAGTTGAACGTCACGTCCAGGTTGTTGCGCAGGGTTTCGCGCGCCTCGCGAAAGCCGCGCATGGAATAGGGGGCGGAAGGCTGTTCGGCGTAATGCACGATGGTATCGGGCTGCATCTCGCGCACCAGGCCGAACATCACCTCCGGGTCCGACAGATCGCCGATGCGCACAGCGACCGGCCGGCCGGTGACCGCCTCGTAAATGGCCGCGCGTTCGCCGAGGCTCGGGGACGGGATCAGCGCGTCGCTGTCCGTCGCCTCGGCGATGTGGCGGCGCATGTAGTTGTCCGCGACCATGACGTCGTGACCGGCGGCCGCGAAACTCATCGCCGTGGGCCAGCCGAGATAGCCGTCTCCGCCCAGAACAAGGATGCGCATGTTTCCCTCCCGCTCGCGGACCGTGGATGTCATGTCATGGTGCCTGAAACGAAATGCCTGACCGTGCGCCGCAACCCGTCGTCGAGCGGCACGCGCGCCTGCCAATCGAGAAGCCGTCCGGCCTTGGACGTGTCGGAATAATTCCGCATAACGTCGCCGTCGCGCACCGCTCCGAAGCATGTGTCGGGAGGTCTCAGGCCCTCGGCGGCGAGCGCGGCCATCAGCGCCCCGGTCAGCTCGCGCACGGTTGTCTCCCGCGCCGTCGCGATCTGGAACACCTCGCCGCCGATACCGGCGACCCGCGCGGCGCGGAGGATCGCCTCGACAAGGTCGGAGATGTGAATGAAATCGCGGGTCTGGGTCCCGTCGCCGTAGAGCTCCAGCGTCTCGCCCCGCAGGGCCTGCCGGATGAACTTCGCGATCACCGACTGCTTGTGACCGGAGCCCTCGCCATAGACATTGCCGAAACGCAACGCCACGGTCTCGACCCCGAAGCAATGGTAATAGGCCGAGCAATACCCCTCTCCGGCCAGCTTGGAGGCCCCGTAGGGCGAGGCCGGACGGGGTGCCATCCCCTCGTTCAACGGCGGCGTCTGCACGCCGAGCGGCGCGCCGGACGAGGCAAAGACGAACCGCCCCGCGCCTGCCGCGCGGCACCCTTCGAGCATGTTGAGAGTGCCCGTGACGTTGACCTCGCAATCCGACCGCGGATCGGCGACCGACGGGCCAACGCCGGTATTGGCGGCGAGATGCACGACCACCGCGGCACCGGTGCAGGCCGCGCGCGCCATGCCGCCATCGCGGATATCCCCCTCTATCAGCGCCAGCGGTGCCGACCAATCCCGCGGATCGCCGGGCACGGTCACGGGCGCGACGGCCTCCAGTCCGGCGCGTGTGCCCACTGATAGGTTGTCGAGCACGCGCACCCGGACCGCCGTATCGGCCAGCAGCCGTTCGACGAGGGCACGACCGATGAAGCCGCAGCCGCCGGTGATGAGCCAGTTCATCGCCTCCCCCCCGGTCTGCAGGGGGCGGCGCGGGGCCGTGAATACCCGCCAGAGGCGGCAGGAGCGCCGGCCCGGCACACGGCGCACGCGGCGTGGGCAGGGCTCTGCCGGGACGGCTCCGGCGCGACGATGCCCTCCCCGGTGCTCCGGGTGCACCCCGGCACAAGGCGGGCCTTGCCCGTGGGTGTCATCGCCTCGGACCTCTTTCGCAGGCTACCGCACAAGGCGTGCCTTCGGGGCACCTTGGGACGCAGTTTCGCAGTGTTGAGCAGGATCGTCATGATCTCACAACTTAAGGTAATATTAATATCACATTACTATCGCAATAGCAGATTTCTTCGTGGGCGCGGCGGCGCGGAATTATGCCGGTCGAGCGCGGAAACCCGGCAGCGGCGGGATCTGTCCGGGCGTGTCGGCATACCCTGCGGGGGCCTGATCCGAGGGCGTCTCAGCCACGCTCAGGTCTGAGACCCGCGGCATCGAGCGCCACGCGCGTCCGCCCGCCCATGATGTCCAGCAACACCCAGATGCGCCGGTCCGGGGCAACCTCTTCGATGGTTGCCACGTAATCCGTGAACGGCCCCTTCGTCAGCGCCACCGTGTCGCCCGACCGATGGGGACCGCCCGGCAAGAGCGTGTCATCGCCGTTGCAGCGGAGCATGAGCTGGCGCACCAGGTCTTCCGGCACCTGGGCCGGAGCCTTGCCAAAACTCACCAGCCGCGTGATGCCTTGGGTCGATTTCACGGCGCGCCATGCCCCTTGCGAGATATCGAGTTCCACGAAGATGTAGCCGGGGAAAAGCGGCAAGGACCGGGTGCAGAACCTGCCGCGAAGGCGTCTGGTTTGCTCGTGCAGGGGCAGGAATGTCCGAAATCCCTGCCGCGAGAGATTGCGCTCGGCCACCCGGCCGCCATTGGGCTTGAGCTGTGCCAGAAACCACCCCGGACCATGGTCGTGATGACTCATCCGCATAAGCCCCTTGCTGTCCATCGGGACCGGACCCGAACCGGTTTGCAACCTTTAGTATATCCATAATGCCAAAGCATTCAACCTTTGGTTTACAACCCCGCTTGCGCGACATCCGAACGGATATGCCGGCACGCGCCGCCCGCACCGCCCGTGACCTGCCATTGCCGCGCCTGTTCAAACCACTTGCACTCGCGTAGCCGAGCAATGATGTTACCGGCATGGCATCCTCGAACCATCCGCCCTGCCTTCGCATCCGGATCGTCTTTGGCACGGACGGGATGATCGGGCCGGGCAAGGCGGACCTGCTGGAACGGATCGACCGATGCGGGTCGATCGCCGCGGCCGGGCGCGAGATGGGCATGAGCTACAAGCGCGCATGGGAGCTGATCGGGACGCTGAACGCGATGTTCCGGGCACCGCTTGTCGAAAGCACGCGCGGCGGCCCCGGCGGCGGCGGCGCGGTGCTGACCGATCTGGGGCGGGAGATCCTGTCGCTCTATCGCGCCTTCGAAGCGGATGCGGCCAAGGGAGGTGCCGCGCGGCTCGCGGCGCTGCAATCGCACCTCAGGGATATTCCCGGAGAAAAATAACGCTTGACGCCACGGGGCCCCGCTTGGGATATGTTTCACAAAACATATCCCAGAGGAAACCCTGACGAATGTCGCGCCTCTTTTGCCGCCGGGCGGTGCTTGTCGCTCTGGTGTCCGCCACGCTGATCGCCACCCCGCCCACCGCGCGCGCGGACACCGCGCTTGCCGCCGTCGCGGCGAATTTTGCCGAAACGGCAGAGGCGCTCCTGCCCGCGTTTCGCGAGGCCACGGGGCATGACGTGCAGCTGACCACCGGCTCGACCGGCAAGCTCTATGCCCAAATCGGTGCCGGCGCACCGTTCGATCTCTTGCTCTCCGCCGACGCGGCAACCCCGGCACGCCTCCTCGACGAGGGCAACGCGGTCGCGGGAACGGCGTTCACCTATGCCATGGGGCGACTGACGCTGTGGAGTGCCGATCCCGACCGCATCGGCGCGGATGGGCGCGCGGCCCTCAAGGATCCCGACCTGCGCTTCGTGGCGATCGCCAACCCGGATCTTGCCCCCTACGGCGTGGCCGCGCGCGAGACCCTGCAATCGCTCGGGTTGTGGGAAACGCTTCAGCCCGGGATCGTCATGGGACAGAATATCGGTCAGGCCAACGCGATGGTCGCCACGGGTGCCGCCGAAGTGGGGTTCGTGGCGCTGTCCGCCGTGCTGAGCCCGCGCACCGGAACCAATGGTAGCCGCTGGGATGTGCCGCAGGAGCTGTTCGCGCCGATCCGGCAGGACGCTGTGCTGCTGCGCCACGGCGCGGACAACCCGGCGGCGCAGGCGTTTCTGGATCACCTGCGCACGCCCGGAGCCGCGGCGGTGATCGACCGCTTCGGCTATGGCGCGGGCGGCTGACATGGACATGCCCGATCTCGGCCCGCTCTGGCTTACGTTCCGGCTCGCGGCGATCACCACGCTGCTCCTGCTGCTCATCGGCACGCCGATCGCATGGTGGCTGGCGCATACCCGGTCCCGTCTGAAATCCGTTGCCGAAGCGATCACCGCGCTGCCGCTCGTGCTGCCGCCCACGGTGCTGGGCTTCTACCTGCTGGTGTTTCTCAGCCCGAACTCGGCGCTCGGCGGGCTTTGGCTCTCGGTCACGGGGTCCACGCTGACATTCTCGTTCACGGGGCTGATCGTCGCCTCTGCACTCTATTCGCTGCCCTTCATGGTGCAGCCCCTGCAGGGCGCGTTCGAAGGGATCGGGCGCGCGCCGCTCGAGGCCGCCGCCTCGCTGCGCGCCTCCCCGCGCGATGCTTTCTTCACCGTCGCGACGCCGATGGCGGCGCGCGGCTATCTTACCGCGATCGTGCTGAGCTTTGCGCATACCATAGGTGAATTCGGCGTGGTTCTGATGGTCGGGGGCAACATCCCGGGCAGGACCAAGGTCGTGTCGATCCAGATCTACGAGGAGGTCGAGACGATCAACTATGCCGCCGCCCACGGCCTCGCGGCGATCCTCCTGGTTTTCTCCTTCTCCGTCCTGCTCGCGGTCTATGCCCTGAACCGCCGCTTCCCGGTTCATGTCGGGTGACGCCATGACCGATCTTTCAACGGATGTGCGTATCCGCTTTCCCGCGTTCTCGCTGGAGGTCGCTCATGCCTTCCCCGGGCAGGGCATCACGGCGCTGTTCGGCCCGTCCGGCTGTGGCAAATCCACCCTGTTGCGTATCATCGCGGGGTTCGAGCGCGGGGCACGGGGACGGATCAGCTATGGCGACGAGACCTGGCTGGGGGCGCGCGCGTTCCTGCCACCGCATCGCCGTGGGGTGGGCTATGTCTTCCAGGACACACGGCTTTTCCCGCACCTGACCGCGCGCGGCAACCTCGACTACGCGCACAAGCGCGCCGGCGATGTGGCCGCGCGATACTCCTTCGACGATGTCGTGGATGTCCTTGACATTGCGCCGCTCTTCGACCGCCGCGCAACACAGCTCTCGGGGGGGGAGCGGCAACGCGTGGCCATCGGCCGGACGCTTCTGGCGCGGCCGCGCCTTATGCTGATGGACGAGCCCCTCGCCGCGCTCGACACGCGCCGCAAGGGCGAGATCATGCCCTATATCGGGCGTCTTCCGGACGCCTTCGGCCTGCCCGTCATCTATGTCACCCACGCCCTGGAAGAGGTGACGCAGCTTTGCGACCGCATCGTGGCCCTGGCCGACGGGCATGTCGCCGCGGCGGGCGGCGTGGCCGAGACCCTCGAGCGGCTCGACCTCGCCAATGTTCAGGGGCGGTTCGAGGCGGGCGCGATGCTGACCGGGCGCATCGCCGCGCAGGACACGGAACTGTACATGAGCAGCGTCGATCTGGGCACGGCACGGATCGAGGTCCCGCAAATCGCGGTGCCGCCGGGAGAGGAGGTCCGGCTCCGGGTAAGGGCGCGCGACGTCTCGCTGGCGCTGACCCGCCCCGAGGGCCTGAGCATCCGCAACATGCTCGATGCGCGCGTGCTGAACATCGCGCCCGAGGCGGCAACCGCCTTCGCCGAGGTCCTGCTGGATGTCGGCGGCCAACACCTGCGTGCCCGCGTCACCCGTGCCGCCATCGCGGCTCTCGAACTGCGCGAAGGCCAGTCCGTGATCGCGTTGATCAAGGCCGTGTCCTTCGACCGCCAGGCCCTGCCGCGCGATGCTCCGGCCCCCGGATAGTCGCGCGGTACTGGTCTGTCTTCACGGTAAGGACCGGCACCGCCATCCGCCCGCGCGGGGCGCGCGGCGACAGGTCTTACGGGGCGACGCCGGTCCTGTCGGCGAGGTAGTGCCGGACATGCTCCCGCTCCGCGGCGGTCAGGAGGCCCGCGCGCACGAGGCCCCCGTAGAACCGCATCTCGGCAAAGAACGGGACCTGCCCGCCGATCTGGAAATCCCGCGTTCCGGTGCTGTCGCCAAGGCCCGACAGGTCACCCGTCGCCGCCGACAGCAGCCCGTTGCGATAGCTCCGCGCCTCGACCCCGAACGCGATCTCCGCGACGTGGACGGCGCGGTCGGCGAGGCCGCCCGCATCGCCGATGGCAGGGAAGGTCGAGGACGTGCCGTCGTCGTATTCGAGCAACAGGCGCCGGTCATCCGACCGCAGGCCCCAGCCGGGTTTACCCGGCGCGCCGCTGCCGCGCTTGCCCAGGAAGGAGCCGCGCCCCGGACCGGACACCTGCACGCCGAACGCGGCGGTGCGGTCAATGCTGCCAAGATCGAGCACGTCGCCCGCGCTCAGCGCATCGTCCACCCCGTCGAAATCGAGATAGGTGCGTCCCTGAGTATCCTGCCGCAGGACGGGCCGCGCGGCGGCGGTTGCCTGTGTGACATGGTATCCGTTGCCGGACCTGTCGGCCATGTACCCGACCGGATCGCCGGGCGCGGTGACCGGCACCGTGCCCGCGGCGTCCTGGAACAGCGTGCCGAGATCGCCCGGATCGTACCATGCGCCGTCCGCGCCGCTTGAGAAGAGCCATGCCGGGCTGAACCCCCGGCCGGAGCGGCGGGCGCTGGTCACACTGATGTCGGTGACGATCTTCATGTCACGACCAGCGCGTGAATGCCGCTGGCGGTCGTGCCGCTGGCGTTGACCCTGCGCACGCCAACCGGCAGGATCGAGAAATCGGCAACCGTGACGGTGCGCGTCCCGCCGCTCACGGTCACGAGGCTGATCGCCCCGCCGGTTTCGGCATAGAGCCCGACCGCCACGTGAGGCAGGTCGGTCGCATCGTCGGGTGCCACCGGCATGGCGTCCGTGGCCGGGCCTGACAACGACAGGGAACGGTTGGAAAACGGGTTCATGGCAGCTCCTGCTTTCATGGCGCGCGCAGCGGCGCGACGCCGTTGGACTGCGGCTGGTTTTCGGGAGCCCCGGTTGACATTTCCTGCCGCAACCGGCCGCGGCGTAAACCTCTTGTTAAGAGAGGGCAGAGTCATGCCGGTCTGCCAGGGCCGCCGAATGAAGGACGCGAGAAAGCATGAGCCCTGCAGCCGCCTGACCCGGAAGAGGCCCCCGCCACGGCTCACGTCCTCAATGAGCCTCGGCCCAGTTCGTCCCCTGCCCTGCATCCACCACCAGCGGCACGTCGAGATGCACCGCCGGGTCGGCGGCCCCCTGCATGACCTCGCGGGCCACGCCGACAAGACGGTCCACCGCGTCCCTTTCCACCTCGAAGATCAATTCGTCATGCACCTGAAGCAACATCTTGCAGGGCAGGCCCTCTATCGCCGCGGGCATCCGGATCATGGCGCGGCGGATGATGTCCGCCGCCGTCCCCTGAATGGGCGCGTTGATCGCCGCGCGCCGGGCGAATCCGGCGCGCGGGCCCTTGGCGGAAATCTCTGGCGTGTGGATCTTGCGGCCGAATAGGGTCTGGACATGCCCATGTTCCTTGGCAAAGGCCACGGTCTCGTCCATGTAGTCCTTGATACCCGGGAAACGCTCGAAATAGCGGTCGATGAAGCCCTGCGCCTCGGCGCGCGGAATGCGCAGGTTGCGCGCAAGGCCGAAGCCCGAGATGCCGTAGATCACGCCGAAATTGATCGCCTTGGCCTGCCGCCGCACATCGGGCGTCATCTCGTCCATCGGCACGCCGAACATCTCGCTCGCGGTCATGGCGTGGATGTCATGCCCGTCGCGGAACGCCTGTTTCAGCGTGTCGATCGCGGCCACATGCGCGAGGATGCGCAGCTCGATCTGGCTGTAATCGAGGCTGACCAGCAGGTTGCCCTCCTCCGCGACGAACGCCTCGCGGATGCGGCGGCCCTCCTCGGAGCGGACGGGGATGTTCTGCAGGTTCGGGTCGGTCGAGGCGAGGCGGCCGGTATTGGCCCCGGTCTGCACGTAAGATGTATGCACGCGCCCCGTCTGCGGGTCGATATGGTCCTGCAGCGCGTCCGTGTAGGTCGACTTGAGCTTCGAGAGCTGCCGCCAGTCGAGCACGCGCGCGGGCAGTTCATGCTCGGTCGCGAGGTCTTCGAGCACGTCGGCACCGGTGGCATAGGCCCCGGTCTTGCCCTTCTTGCCGCCCTCCAGCCCCATCTCGTCGAACAGGATCTCGCCCAGTTGCTTGGGGCTTCCGACGTTGAACGACCGCCCGGCAAGCTCGTGGATTTCCGCCTCCAGCGCGCCCATCTTCTGCGCGAACTTGCCCGACATGGCGCGCAGCGTGTCGCGGTCCACCTTGACGCCGTGCCGCTCCATCCGCGCCAGAACGGGCACCAGCGGCCGCTCCAGCGTCTCGTATACGGTGGTGACGCGCGCGCGGTGCAATTGCGGCCTGAAGGTCAGCCACAGCCGCAGCGTGATATCGGCATCCTCGGCGGCGTATTTCACCGCATCGTCCACCGGCACCCGGTCAAATGTGATCGCGGATTTGCCGCTGCCCAGCAGCGTCTTGATCGGGATCGGCTCGTGGGTCAGGTAACGTTCGCTCAGCGTGTCCATGCCGTGCCCGTGCTCGCCCGCATGCAGCGCGTAGGACATCAGCATCGTGTCGTCGATGGGTGCGATGGCGATGTCATGGGCCGCGAGGATCTTGGCATCGTATTTCATGTTCTGCCCGATCTTGAGGATGGCGTCATCCTCCAGCACGGGCTTCAGCGCCTCGAGCGCGTCGGCCATCGGCACCTGCCCCTCCGCCAGGTCCTCCGACCCGAAGAGATCGTCCGCCGCCCCCCCCTTGTGCGCCAGCGGGATATAGCAGGCGGTGCCGGGGGCGGTGGCGAGCGATATGCCCACGAGGTCCGCCTGCATCTCGT
>Ga0102934_1001150_pt1 | contig 18339 bp, 18 predicted proteins | sample SalPonR2_A_D1_MG_FD_78175 | JGI IMG/M metagenome (GOLD analysis project Ga0102934, IMG submission 78175) | Salt pond soil microbial communities from South San Francisco under conditions of wetland restoration - Salt Pond MetaG R2_A_D1_MG | ecosystem: Environmental > Aquatic > Marine > Intertidal... | reverse complement strand
TTTAAAACAATTTTATATTTTTTTTTTTTTAGATGGCATACCCAGGGGGGATATAAAAAACAAATTAGAAAAAAAATCAAAAAAAGGGGGGGGGGGGGGGGAGGTTATCGCGAAGACATTGCGTTTGCCTGTAAAGCATGCGAAATGGGTCTTTTCTGTCATCTTACGTACCACTGATAGCACAGCAAGCATGAATTATTGCGCACTTCTGGCGAGCTCAGCCTCACCAAACGTTGTCCGCTCAAAGCCTTTCCATCGAATTGTGAGCAGACCGTCACGAACCGGCAAGAAGGCCTGCTCTGTCCGCATATCTGCCCGCACATGCATGTTGAAGTCATGGAGTACCTTGGCCAGTTGAATCTGTCGCTTAGTAAATCCCAGCCCTTCAAATTCTTCCACGGGCAAGACGGCATCTTCTCCCTCTTTCCCCAGCCTTCGAGCCAATTCAGGGACCAATCCTTTCCATAACACGTTATCCACAATCATAATACCTCCCCCAGCCAAGAGGTTGTGCTCCAAAATAAAATCGTAGTACTCTTGATAACGCTTCTTATCTCCATCTACAAAAATCACGTCAAACTGAGGTCGCTCTTTGCCTGGGGGCAACGCCGCCAGCCGCTGTAGCAACTCTATCGCGGGTTCCTGATAAATCTGAACATCTGCCACACCTAGGCCGGGAATAGCTTTACTACTTATCGCCTCATCAATATACTTTTGAGCAATCTTAGCGGCTCGACTGTCGATTTCACAGGTCATGACTTTGGGAAGAGCTGCTCTCCCACTGTCCCTTGCGGCTTCCGAACCCAAGCCCCTGCCGCGAGCCATCGACACGCCCTCCGCCAGGCACAAGGTCGCGTATCCAGTGAATGTTCCGATTTCCAATGCCGTACGGGCGCCAATCGACTTGGTCAAGGCGGCCAATAGCCTCCCTTGACTGTGTGCTGAGAGCATGTGGGCGCCGCCAGGGAAGACACTCTCCGTCTCTCGCGTCAAGCGTTGGAGGAGGTCGGACTCAGCGAGAGTGCCGGTTTCTGCGGCCATGAAGTCATCCATGGCCGCATCGAACCCCCGGTTTAATCGAGCGTTCTGAAAAGGCCCCGGCTGCAGCCACACCCTCTTCTTTGACTCGCGCCTGCCCTCCGACAAGGGTAAGAGGGGAAAGGCCTCCTCTACACCGGGGGGGTAAACGCTTTTGGCAGGGGCGGGATAGCCCCCTTTGGGGGATTGAAGCTCCATCTCCTGCCGTGCTTGGATACATCCTCGGCTACAACATCCATGGTGGCTCTGCCCACAGCTTTCACACTGAAGGAAGCGGACGTGGCAGTTCGGGTTCGCGCAATTAACGTAGTTGTCGGAAGGAACGCCGCATTGGTCGCAGCGGGAGAGCACGTCCTCGGTGATCCGCTCGCCCAAGCGGTTGTCAAACACGTAATTGATGCCCTTGAACTTACTAGAGGGTATGACGCCCGCCATCGAGGCATCCACCGTTGCCTCGCTCTCGCTCCGGGTATCCTGACCCGCGCCTTGCGTCCCCCGAAGGTGCCGAGCATAGGAGACGATGCCTCCCTCCAAGCGCGCCACGTTTTGGAACCCCAGCTCTTGTTTCAGGTAAGCCCCCACCTTGATGCACCGAATGCCTCCCGTGCAGTACGTGAGGATGGGCTTGTCCTTAGGCACGTCCGCAAGGCGGGTCTTTAACACATCCCAGGACTCCCTGAAGAAGCTAGTGTTCAAGGGCTCCGCCGTTACGAACCTCCCCACCTCCGACTCGAACTCGTTCCGACAGTCCAGGACCAGCACATTCGAGTCGTCCACCTTCTCGTGCCATTCCTCCGGGTGCATGCCTCTGCCGCAATCGCCCCAGTCAAACTCCCTCTCCGCGCTCAAACCCCCGTCCGCCACCACCTGCTCCCGGATACGAATGTGCAGGGCGTCGAAGGCCGGCTCCTGGGCGTACTGGCCCATATCTACCTCCCGGTCCTTGTTCAGGTACACGCCCGCCAGCTCTTCCAGGGAAGCACATGCCCGCGCAAAGTGGGGGAAGACCGTGGCCGGGACCGCCATCTGCGCGTTGATGCCTTCGCTTGCTACGTATACACGACCGAGGGCTCCGAATGGCTCCCAGACCGCCCGCAATTTCTTGGCCAGAAGGTCCAAGGCCTCCTCGCTCTCCAAGGGCGGCGCAAAGAACCTGTAGAAGGACACCATTTGCATGGAGGGGGAGGCCCGCGGGTCCGGCATATCCCTCAGGTAGGTTGGGACCATCGCGGCGGCGGCGGATTTGTCGGTCCGGATGTAGACCTGGAGTGACATGCCTTCCTTTTGGGCCTCGGCCAGCGCGCGGGCAAGGTCCTCGTCGCTTTTCAACGTCACGTGCAGAGCATCCGTGTCGGCGTGGTCGCGACCGGGGCCATGCTCCCCGTCCTCCTCCCCAACCGCCCCGCTGCCCTCCTTCCTGCGCACCCTCACGACGATGTTGTGCGGCATGCCCTCGACGGGGAAAGACTGGTAGATCTGGTCCAAGAAGAGGCTTAGACTGGCCGTGGATTCCAAAGGGATGAACAGCCGTGCCTTTTTCTCCCGCCGGGTCAGACGCAGGGTCTGTCTGAGGTCGACATCCACCAGGACCCGCACGGGCAGCACGCGGGAGGCACTCAGCTCCTCCAGGACCGCCTCCCCCTTCTCTTTGCTGAAGCGCTCCCGACGTTTGTTCAACAGCTTCTCACGGACTTGGCTGCGCACGAGGGGATCGATGTCTGGCGTGCCTGCTGCCTCGAAGGTGCGATGATACCCCGCGCGGGCGCTATCAATGCCTGTGACACTGCTGCCACTCCCCATGGTGCCCCGCGGATACGAGTGTGCGTTCGAGCTCATCCAGACACCACCCTGAGAGAACGACAGGAACAGTGGACGGAGAGGTTGACCTCGCTGTCGGGGCCATGGCTGGGCGTGATATGCAGGGCGCGGGGGAGCTCGTTTCAAGGAATAGGCTTGCACGCAGCCTACCAACCAACAGAAGCCAATTCCGCGCATAAGGGTGGCAAGTATTGTATTCCTGCATATAAAAGAAGAGATGATCAATGAAGAAGACCGCCGTGCTCTAAATCCCGCACTTCTGTCTCGATGCGAGCGGTCCATCCCAATGCCCCTGACCTCCTCTCCCTTTCTCATAGCGCTTTCTCCTTCCGATCGACCCATACCGTATCGCAACAAAAGGGCCATTCTGCCAATTAGCAATCAAAGAAACAAGCTAAAGTCCCAAAGGGATTAGATTTCGGACCGGCAATGTCTTAAAAACGCACCTGTCAACAAATAGATGCATGGCTACGGGTTGGAGAATCCAGGGGTGCGCGCTCGACCGACCAAGAGAAAGAGGTCTCAAAGGTAGCGATGCGCGCCAATATGTCTTTCGAATAAGAAAATCCCCCCGCAGAATCGACAAGAGCATGCAGCCGTGCCACGACGCGGATAAATCGGTGTATGTGGTCAAGGAGCACGGTCGGCTGTAGAAGAGGCAGTTGAAGCGGGTGGGAGGGGGAGCTGTTCCGCAGCCCGAGTTCGCGTGGCTCTGGCCTGTGTCGTGACATGCCAAAGTCATAGAAATCACAAAGATCACAGAAAATATCGCACATCGCACGCTGCTGCCAAAGGAAAGCTGTACGTGTCGTCCAAGCGCGGCAACATGTGTATTCATCCCGAGGCACATCGCCCGTCATCGCCGCCACCTACAACTCCAGTCATCGCCCTCGATCATGCGAGAAGCCGCAAGGTTTTCCAGTATGCACCGCCTAACTGCACATGTTCAATACACATATTCTGAGACCTAACCTTCACTCATCTTCCTATCTTTGGTGATTGTCAGAGTATGCAGCCTCCAACACTCGGCCATAGCAGCCGCGACCTTCTACTCGACCCGGCCATCCGGAACTGGGGCGTCCTCCCCATTTTGGTCTTTGTGCTGTGCATTAATCTTCTACGAGCGTACCTGACTCATTTGGGCAAAGGCAATAAACCCCCCGAGATCGATGATCTCCGACGAAGACAGGTCCTGGCGCGTGCTGACCGCTTGCGTGCCAATGGCAACAATATTCACAAAGCGGGCTTTGAGGCCCGGAAAGCATGGTTCGTCGGGAAGGACGAACAAGAAGGAGCCCTATCGGAGGAAGGAGTGCCTGGGGCGGTGAATCCTATGTCGAATCCGATGGGCATGATGGAAATGGTTAAGGGCCAGGCCTACTTCGGCATGACCCAAATGGGCATGATGCAATTCTCTGAGATGTTCTTTGCCGGCTTTGTCCTGGTCAAGATCCCCTTCGCCTTGACCGCGTCCTTCAAAGGCATGCTGCAACGAGGCATTGAGCTCTCTACCCTGGACGCGTCCTATGTGAGCGCCACATCCTGGATGTTCCTGGTCGCTTTCGGCGTGAAGGATTTGCAACGTTTGGTCTCCTTCGACGACGGCCCCATGAAGGAGGAGGCACGTGTGTACGCCCTGCAGGCAGGGGGAGTCCCCTTGGGAGGAGGACCGCCCGCACCCATGGGCTTTGATTGTGCCAAGATGTACTCAGCCGCGAAAGGGGGGCTGGACATGACGCGCCACCGGTTTGCCCTTGAGGATGTGGAGAAACGCTTGCTCGGAGACCGGTACCCGACGAGCTTGTCCGCGACAGGTAGGCTTTAGGGATGGGAGGACTGACATTTGGAGCCGGGCTTCAACATATTTGCATTCCGCACCTACTCATCCGAAAATTTCCTGTCGCATCCCTGCCTTATCACCTGACAGAGACGTTCCTGACAATGGAAACACCGACGCTAAGAAGTAGTAGCCTCGGGGTTACGGGGCCTACTCACACCGGCGTGCGGCATCGTTCTCAGACAAGCAATGCGAAGGGCAAATAAAAGACGAACTTCCTCTTTCTGAGAATATACATGTGCCTCGGCAAAAATGCAGTGAGAACATCGCGAAGCAAGCCTTCTTTCCTGCGTTTCATTCAATGCTTTATTCCACGGAACGTCCGCATTTCCGACCAGTTTTGCGTCGTTGATTTTCAAAGCTGGGAGGGATTTATGTGGTATTCCAGCTTTTTTCTTGGCTGTCGTGCCAACGTGCCCCTCTGTTGACAGCCTTTCTTCTATAATTCCCCCTCGAAGTCCTACCATGCCTCTCTCTGTCTCTCTGTCACGAGAATCTCAGTAGCTCTCAAGTTTTTGGTAAACAAAATTCACATTATCGTGCAAGCAAACACTACCCTAATCGTCTCACCCTGCAACCACATTACCCGATCCCCTTTTTGCACATGGCATGCGCTGCCCTTCCTGTCTTGTCTTTTTGCTGGTATCTCGCCCTTTTTACCCCACTGGAGCGATCCCACGCGCTATCATCTCCCCCTTGACCTTCAAGACGATAATTATGACCACACCACACCTCTCCACTCTCCTGCCGTCCTTCCCGATCAAAATTGTGCTGGAAAACAATACACATCTAGCCTGCTTCTCCACCTGCCCACGTCCACAATCAGAACATGCCTCCTATTGGGCCTTTTTAAAATGTGTGCCTGCTCCATTCGTCATGGCCGTCTTCCATCCTTCTTCCCGCCCTTGGTCCTCTTTTCCCACGGGTCTCGACGCCGGAGGAACCGACTGGGGGGGGCAGAAAAAGCGTTTGACCAGAAATTCGAGGAAGAGGTAGAGGTAGGAGCCATAAATGACGGACTGAAAGTACAGCACACTTGGCACTACTCCGCAGGTGGATGGGTCTCGCGCGTAGATGAAGCCATAGACGGTGATGATGACGCCAGCCACCATCTGGAAGATCTGGAGAAAGGTGATATATATGGGACTTTAAGGGGGGGGTGGGGGTGTGGAAGCAGGATAGAAAGAGAAGTGATGAGCTGGCTGGTTAGCCATACAGGTTGGGCGGCAACGAGCGTGGCGTCCTGTACAGAGCTCCCGATGCCTTCGCACTCTCGGCGGTAGAGCTCCTCCCGATCGCTTCCTTTACCCCCCCCTTACGTACTTGAGCCATTTGGGCTTCGCCTTGATGGCCATCAGAAAGTAGTACGAGTACATGACTGCGTGCACCGTGTAGTTCATGGCGATGAAGTACATGCCCGGGTGCCTCGCGGCGTAGGCGGCCCATGTAAAGCTGAGGACGGTGACGTGGTGGTACCTAGGAGGGAAGGGGATGGGAGACGAGGGAGGGGGGGGGGCGGGCATTGGCATGGGAGCCTGGGAGAAAGGCCTTTTTGCAGAGAAAGTGCAGCCATCTTCCCCTCCGGTCTCCTCGCACCAGTGCAGGAAAATGGGCTTGCGGCCTTTCAGGCAGACGAACATGGTGTCAACGAGCTCCACCAGCTTGGAGAGGGTGAACAAAAGGCACCAGAGGCCCGAAGCCCCGTCTCCGTTCATCCGTTCCGGGGGCGTGCAGACTGTCTCCTTGAAGGAGTGCGTAGTCAGGAACCAAAGCAGGTGGGGGACGATGCGGAGGGCGCCCAGGATGGAGAACGCCGCCAGCAAGAGGTTCCAGTAGGCGAGGGCTGTGTCGCACTGGGGTCGGAGGGGGGATGGGCGTGAGCTGTACATAGGGAGAAAAGACAGCTCCATACATGTGGTAGGCTCTTTACGTCAGGCTGCCACACGGCAGTTGTCCTTTCCCCCCGCCTTCGAGTCTCACCTTGACAGGCCTTTTGGACGTGATCGGGGGTAAGAGCAGGACCATGGCAGCATACAGTATAATACTCACAACAGGCAGCCAGCCGTTCGCGTGCACGAATAAGTACCACGGGCGGACATCGAATTCTTTTTCGAGCCTTGTGTAAAAGGGCTCGCTCCATGGGAAGAGCTGCCAGAACTGAGGAACGCAACCGGATGGAGATTGAGACATTTCATATAAGTGAAGCAACGAGGTGTCACATTCAATGCAACGGGCAAAGCGACTTGTTTCCCTTCCATTCGCACCTGAAGGAACGTGTATGTATGCCCCGCAAGCTCCCGCGTGACGGGGACCAGGCTGGAGGGAGGACAGTACAAGGAGGAGGTGCATGGGTGACTCAGATTGGCAAGTGCTTCGCTCATTGAGGCCCGAGAGATTGAGAAGGTGGAGGTCGAGGAAGCGATCGTCCGCAATGGTTGGATAGGCTCTCTAGCTTGTCAACCCTAGTTGTGCCTGTGGTGGGGTGTGTACTTTACTTCATGACCAGGGTCTAAAGAGACCTCGCAATGGGGGGGGGACGACTCGCGTTCAATACAAGCTGAATTCAAAGTCACATCACCATCAAATGTATCTGAATGGACAAGTCGACCTTGATCTTGGATGGCGAATTAATTCAAATCGTATTATAGGTAAAGATTGAAGTACCACTAAACAATCATCTACTCGACCTCCCCACTTTGGCTGAATTATTTACATCTCACTCAGGTGACGCAACACTGTCATGTTAGCTTCTTAATGAGGACCGATAGTACATGTTACGGGCATGGAAATCGTTGGACAACGAAAGGGTTAAATTGTCGGATTTGGCTGGGCTTGATCTAGCTCTGGGGCGGTGTATACAAAGCTGTAAAAGATCGCGCCCAGGATCTGGGGCGGACAGACAACTCTGTTGCGGAGAGTCGAATGTCAAATTAATACATGCGGAGGTCCATGCTCATGTCATGTTCTCCATGGCATGCTCTTCGCAATGTTGATCCTTTTCCAGTCCCGTTCCTGGGGTCAGATATTGAGGTCATGTTCTGCTTGCTATGCTTGGAGCAACGACTTTTTGATCAAAAAGGGCAATAATACAATTCTTCAATCGTAGCGACAACAATTTACGAATAAGGTATCCGAAAAGATGTTTAGCCCACCCTTGATGTATCTCGCAAGATATATTTGTAATCTTGTCACAGGCCTCCGTGTGCTTGCTTTCAGAAAGATCCGGGTATCGTTGTGAGAAACCCGTTCAAAACGGTATTTGCTACGCATAAAATTGAGCCAGTAAAGAAGATTTTTACTCTGACGGAAAAATCTTTGGCTGTTTCAATTTTTCCTTGCATTCTTTATTCGTCGTTCATTTACGACCGCCTCCGGAGCCTGTCATTTTTAGGACAGCACCCTACATGCGTGTGATGGCCGCCTCATACCTTCTTCACATAACAACCACCCGACATCCTAGACTATTTTATATTATGGACAAGCACTGTTCATAGTTCTTGAGATTTCTTGAAAGCGGACGATGCCCCTTGCAGGCGTGAGTACGGCGGTCGCACGCCTTCCATCAATAGGACCTTTATGAAGCCCCACTTTGGTTATACATGTCACACGCAGGGTGTTGTCTTTATTTGTTTTTCTCTAAGTGCGAGTAAAATACACTCGGCCACCATATATAGTAGAGGTTAGTTGGACGAGCTTGAGCAGAATACATAGTTGGCCCTCCCTATTCCCTAAATATTCTTCTTAGCTGACGCTGCCACCTTCCCTTCCTGTCCTGCCCTGGCATTCTTGACGAAGAAACGCTTGATCATGAACTGCATGAACAAGTATAGGTAAGACGCATAGATGACCGCAGACACTTTCAGGACGAAGGGGTCGACAGCGCAAGAAGCGTCCATAGAGGAATAGTAGAACCCAAAGCAGGAAATGATGACGCCCACCAGCATTTGTGCAATTTGCATAAATGTGATGTAGATAGGGCTACAATAGGAAGAAAGAGGGAAGAGAAACCTTCAGACAAGTAAGACCTGCTTTAACGAGTTATGCACGGAGCGATGGCAAGGGCAAGGAGGGCTACAGGCACGAATTCGTCAAGAGGGATGATCTTAAAGGAGAAATCCGGGCCACACAACTGACTCTCGTAGAAATCTACCTCCCTTTACGTACTTGAGCCATTTGGGCTTCGCCTTGATGGCCATCAGAAAGTAGTAGGTATACATGACTGAGTGCACCGTGTAGTTCATGGCGATGAAGTACATGCCCGGGTGAGCAGCCTCGTGCGCGGCCCATGTAAAGTAGAGCACCGAGACGTGATGGTACCTGTGAAGATTGAGGGAAAGATCATCTGACGTTAGACGCTGCCACGCAAGCTCCCTCTTCCAGGGGGAGGACCGCATAAGGCACCAGGACGAAATTCTCTTCTCTTCGCCACCCCCCACGCCTGGACGAAAAAACATTGTCTGACACCTACCAGTGCAAGAAGATGGGCCTACGTCCCTTCAAACATATCCAGAGAGAGTCGATGAGCTCCGCCACCTTGGAGAGCGTGAAAAGCGTCACCCACAGCCCCGTGGCACCGTCCCCATTGATGTAGTAGGGGGCTGTGCAGACAGTCTGCTTGAAGGTGTGCGTGGACATGAACCACAGCAAGTGGGGGACCACGCGAACGGCGCCAATGGTGCTGTACACAGCCAGAAAGAGGTTCCAGCACGCAAGTGGCGTGCTCAGGTTTTTCAGGGGGCGCTTCTTCATGATCATGGGCAGGAAGATGATCATGGACATGTAGATGGCCAGAGAAATGTAAACGACCCACCAGTTCCCGCTCACAAACTCAAATATCGGCAAGGGGTTGAAGTTTTTCTCGAACGGGGCGTAAAAGTTCTCCAGCCATGGATAAAGTTGCCAGAACTACAAATGAATACGGAGGATGCGTAGGGATTGTATGGTAAGATGAAGTCAAGTGTACAGAAATTGATTTTTGATTTGTTGGCAAGGAAGGGCATTGTTGTCCGTTTGTTTAACTTGACATTCCAGGGTAGCTGAGAGTCCACAAGAAGTCATTTGCCTAAAATGTGCCTAAAGGCAATCATTTTACCCTCTCGGCTCTTTTTCGGCAGGATGGAGCGCAGAAAAGGCGTTTGTTAATTTTTACATACCTGGATGAAGGAATAAGTTGTATTTCGTGCGGCATAGACACGGGTGGTGGCCGTCAAAGTCTCCGGGGGGCAATACCATTGGCTTGTGCAAACGGCTGTCGTCATTTTTGAAGCTGGTCTCATATGTGAAAGAAAAGACGAATTAAGACAAAGAGCTTCCTTAAGACGCAGAAAGTCTTTTCAAGAAAATACTCGAGGCCACTAGGGAAGATGATATAAATAATGCTTCACAGTCAGCAGTATCAATATCACCGCGTAAGCAAACATCGTGCGGCACTCATCTTATTTGTGTAGTTTGTCCTATTTCAGATTGCCTTTAAAATCCACTTTTAAAAATGTACTTCTGCGGAGACGCTCAGCATATGGTGGAGTACAGACAACGCCTTTCAAAGAAACGGGCTTCCATTCGGTCAGAATCGTAAGCTTTCACAAAAAGCTCGACCTGCTTGCGCGAATAACAAACGACCACATATTTAGACCAAATTACACAGGTGAAAATATACCTGTCAACGCAAATCATTTGTTAATTGCAGCAACGAGCAATAAAAACTTGGAAATGCAAAGTAAAAGCTGAATTTCTTCACTTGCCGCAAGAAGGACGCGGTTTGAGCGAGCAAGGTGTCCTTCGAGATTTGAGAGCGACAAATTCAAAAAAAAACGGCTGAGCAGCTGTTTCCGGATGTTCCCTCCTTTCTTTTGTTGTCCTACTTCCTTTTCCCATTAGACCAGATACGACCAGTTTTTCAACTTATCCGAACATGAATTATTGTTAATAAAGGACATAGAAGCCAGGTGGTACGATATTCGTGAAAGATATCATCATCCCGCTGCGTTGTCCGCTGAAGCTGTGCCGTAGTCGGATTTTCGTGTTACCTCCCGAGAAGGCCTTGCTTGTATAATCATGAGTGTTAAGTAAGTTGGTGAAAGTTTTTAATGTACCTTTGATCCATCCGTCATGATATCTTGGGTTAATATCAAACCTAAAGCAACAAACAATCCAAGCCGTTGCGCCCTTTGAAAATCAAAAATTAAACATGAAAATTCTATTAGCCTTCATAGAGACATTTTTCGCACGTCGTCATCTCCCTTTTCCACCATCGAAGAAGGGATTCTTCGTGATCAATATAGAACGAAATTTTGAGGCTAAAATAAAGATACCAGGGCAGCACGATACTTTACAACGTTCTTTCAATTCATGGCTTTCATAGTGCGTCGGAAGATATTCCGTTTGATAATGTCATAAGCAGGTGTTCCTGAGCTTTGCAGATTTCAACCTCTTCCCAATCACTTCGCAACCTCATGACGTTGAGCGCTTCTTCAACTGTGAGCTTCATGCTGTTACCTCCGAAGACATCTACTATGTCTGTAGGGACATCAAGGTTCAGCAAATGACTCATCTGCATAAGGCGAGCGAAACAATCTCGAACTCGTCCGCTCTCTTGACCAGTCTCGCTATAATCGCCATAGCCCGTGGACGATGGAAAGAAGGCTATCAAGCAGCGCAGATCTTTATCGAGCTGCAAAGCACCCAGTTGTGTGAAGGGTAGCCGCATCAGCAAATACTCCAAACGCTTGGCCATGTAGGCCACCACCGACATTTTCAGGACACTGAAATTTCGTCCCGTAAGCCGTAGGGATATCGGTCCCAGCAACCCCCCCAAAAACTCAAGGAACCGATTCATGAATGGATCTGCCGCCTCATTGGCTGCAAACTCGTCCTCGTCCAACTCGTAGGAAACCTTGCTGCCCCCTCTCGCCCCCCCCTGGCCCGCATCCCCTCCTTGCCCTTTCCCCACGGCCTGTGCCACCCCCAACGCGTCCTGGAGGAAGCTGCGCAACTTGGGCTTGATGAGTGCCGCCACGTGCTGCAAACCCTCGTCCACCGTCTGCTCGAAGTGCTTCGCCGTCACCGACATGTCCTGCAGGCACGCCATGAGCTGCTGCGTCGGTGGGTCGTCCTGGAAAATGGAGGGAACCTCGGCCATCAATTCTTGCTGCAATTTAAGAGTGTAGCGCGCGCAGGCGGACAGGTTGTTCAGCATGACCAGACGATCCAAAGCGTTCTTCGCCTCCTCGTAAGGGTAACAAGTCACCGCCCCCAATCCCCCCCCGCCCAGGCCCACGCCGGCAGCGCCGCCCATCAAAGACCCCGCAGCCGCGGTGAGCTGTTGCGCAGTCTCCAGGCCCGCACCTATTCCCTCCTTCACTTTGCTCCAATGCTGCTTGACAGCTACCACCGCTGTACCTGCAACGGGTGCCCCCAAAGAGGAGGCGGCGGGGAGCAGCCCGATTGGCAGAGGGAGCTCTCGAAGAGACCGGACTTTGGCGCTCAAGACGGACATGAGCTCGTCCGAGAGGGCACCGTTGATGTAATTGATGATGGCGGAGGCCGTCCCTGCGTGCCCGGTGACCAAGGCACGTCGAGCGCACCGCCTGAGCACGTAGAAGCTGTCGTCTACGGCGCTCGAGGTGAGGGGAGAGTCCCCACGGCCGGTGCTGAGGAGCAGGTCGTCGCCCTCGCCGATGGAGGCAATCCCTGCGCCCGAGGCCACGAGGGAGGTGCCTGCCTGCACGAGCGAGAGCGGGGCCAGGGCGGGTAGCTCGTCGATCTGCAGAGCCTTGGAGATGGAGGCGCGCATCACATAGTCCTCCAACAGGGCGAAGGGCCCGGCGACCTCCGCCACCGCCCCGTTCAAATCCGTGACCGCCGGCAAGACGGGCGCTCCCAGGTCCCGGCCCGTCTCCAGAACCTCGGCCGCCACGTGTCGCAGGAACCGGTCGTAGCTCTCCGTGTGCTGTATCACGAGGGCGAGCGCGTCCATCAGCCCGTCCATCTCCCCGATGGGTAACGCCTCCTCTCCCTCGCCGCCCGAAGCCTGCGCTCCTCGTCGGCGATGGCCCCCCTCCTTCCGGAGGTGAAATGCCCCACCGTCCAACCCATCGTCGCCGCGGCTGGCCTCCGCCACCGCGCGGCACTTCTCGGCCACGCCTTTGTCCTCCAGAAACCGACGAATCACCGGGATGGCCGCATCCTCGCACTCTCGCTGGACCAGGCGGATCAAAGACACGTCCGCGTCCACCTGTTTGAAGCCGTGCGACACCAAGGGCAAATGACGCTGCAAAAAACCTGCCGCGGTGTTGTAGATCTTGGGCAACAGCTGTACGGCCGGGAGCTTATTCGTCTCCGCGGCCAGGGGGTCGAGCCCCTCTTTCAGCAGCCGCTCCGCGAAGGACTCGTAAATGCTCGCGCCTTCCTTGGCCAGGCCCAAGGGACCCAGAAGCGGGCAGAATTTGAACACGTCGTCCAGCTCGGACCGTGAGACCGCCAAGTGCACCCTTCTCAACACCGTCTCCTTCAACCGCGCCTCCGCGGCCACGAGGACATTGTAATGCCCCGATGCCTTTGCGGATGCTCCCTCAATGCTGTGGAATTGGCGCACGTAGCTGGTAGCACCAAGGAGATCATCTTCCTCCAGGGCACGGGCCACACCCTCCGCGCAGGTTTTAAGATTTATGATGTCTTCCACCATGGCCAACACCCGCTGCACCCGCATTTGCCGTTCGTCGAGCTCCCGGACGCTGGAACTCATCTTATCCGCAAGCTCTTGGCAACCATACACGTGTTCCGTCAATGCACTGACTTTTGCAGTCAGATCGGCCACCCTGGTGGGTGCAAAAGCTTTCTCCAAGTCCTTCATTTGAAGGGCGAGTTGCTTTCCATCCGGGGCAGGCACTGCCTTAGTTGCCTCGACGATAAGCAACGAATCCAATTCATCGCCTAAAGCAGCCTCCACTGAGGCCTTCTTCTTTGTGACCTCATCCAATTCATTGTGGAGGCTTTCTAGTAGCTCTTGAAACTCCTCGTTGCAGGGTCCTGTTCCGGCTGCTGCGGCCTCGCTCGCGGGGTCCCCAATAGGGAGGGCGGCGGTGGCCCGACCTTCACTTTCCACCAAGGAGTGGTCGTCTCTGTCTGCTGCCATGGGCACGCTGTGTGCAGAATGGGGGTCGGAGACCGCACAGCGGGTGAGGACGGGGCTCGAGGTTGTGGTGGGATAGACCGGGTACATTGGTTTGAAGGGGATGGAATTTAATCAGCGAGAGGGCCGACGGGGGCCGGCGTTCGGATAAAAATGAAGAGTGGGACATCCGGGCACAAGAACGCGTCTGAATCAACCCCGTTGTACTACTTCTCTGCGGACAGGGGGAAATTAATGAGAATGCGAGCCGTTGCGGAGGCATGACTTGCAGCTCAACGCGCTATTTTCCTGGCAGAGGAAACCACGCTCTACCCCGAGGGCCTGCTCAGGGACGTCATGCTACGCCGGTAGGAACCGGGAAAAAAACTTCTCTGCGATCACTCTTGGTCGTCAAGAATATCATGCTCGTGGCATGTTCTTTTTCACCTCCTCAAGATGGCAGACTTGCCATGTTATCGGCGTCATCTTTTCTACCTCCCCCCCTCCCACGCGTCGGTACGAGCCGGCCCGACCAATTACTTGTCACGCGAACCAGGTCATCGACAAAAATTTCCAGCTCTTTTCACAACAGCTTTCGTACGATCGTCCCTATCACTCCTCGCCCCGATGCTTGCCGCATCCACCCCGCTGATCAAGTATTTTTCATCGGTTCCTGCTTTTCGGACACCATGGGCAACACACTCAAAGAGAAGCTGAAAATGAAAGTGGAGGTTAATCCGTTCGGCACTTCGTATAACCCCGTTTCAATCGCACGTTGCCTGCATCGCCTCGCAACAGGCCGTCTCTTCGACCAAGAGGAGCTCCTGAGGCATCCGCAGGACGGACGATGGATCAGGTGAGAGAGCGATATCAACGTCATCGCTTGGCGCGCATGCGCATTCAATCATCAAGTTACCTTTGACTGTAAGACATCATGAAAGAGAATTTTAAGGCAGCCGAGATTTTCAGGTGTTTGACCTCTTCTCCCTACCACAGCCTCGAGCACCACTCAGGCTTCAGCGATCGGGACCGCTCGAATGCCCTGGCAGGTATCAATGCACGTTTAATGGCGGGCCGCGCGTTCTTACGCGGGGCGCAACACGTCTTTGTGACTCTTGGAACGGCTCATGCGTATGTTTACTTCAAAAAAACGGATGAACTGGATAAACAGAGAGAAGAAGGGGAGGGATGCAACGGGGAAGAGAGCAAAGCAGACGGGGCTGAGGGAATAGAGGGGCGTGAGGAAAAGCAGCAACTGAGGGCAAGAGGAGCGAACGATGGTGGACAAATTGTCGCCAATTGCCATCGGCTTCCCGCTGCATGCTTTCGGCGCGAGCTGTTAGGTGGGTGAGACCATGGGCGTGAAATCCACTTTGCTGCACCCTTATATGCCTAGGTCGTCTACTCCCCGGAATTTTACCCTCCAACCTTGTGCCGTCAGACCCTCCTCGCATAGTCCAGGCACTCCATCAAACTGTGGAGTCGATTAGGTGTCTGAATCCTCATTGCACTATCAGCTTCACCGTCTCTCCGGTTCGCCACATCCGAAACGCCGGCGGTGAGGCAGGTGTGTAGGCTCGGAGGGACGGCGTGGTGTGCGGTGAGATGGCTTATCACACAGCTGCGCTTTTAAACGAAGCGGGCCGATTGATATGTGTGTGAATTTTCGTTATGTGTCAATGCATCGAAAGTGTTCGTCCCCGCTGTCGTCGCGTATTTTGGGATGAGTGTTCTTCATCCACTCATCATGTTTCCCTTTCTCATTTTTACAAGTACAAAGCGCCCGCAGCAAGGCCCACCTTCTCGCCGCTGTTCATGAATTCTTGGACAAAGAAAAGACGTCTTCATCCCCGAGCTCTACCTCGTCATTAAAAGCCCCTCTTTTGTCCTATTTCCCTGCGTACGAGATCATGATGGATGACCTCCGAGATTACCGCTTCTATGCCACGGATATGCTCCATCCTTCTCCCCTCGCACTCGACTACATTTATACTCGCTTTGTCGACACGTATTTCGACAACTCTACGGCATCAGTCCGATTCAAAAAAGAGATGGAAGGCTTGCAGCGTAATCTCTTGCATCGACCCCTTGACGAGGCAAGCTCCGCCCATCAAACATTTTTGAAGAAGCAGCTGAAGGAAATGAAAAAAATGCAGGCGGAGTGGCCACACTTAGACTTTACTGATGAGCGCCTACTCATTGAGAAGAAACTTTACTCGCTGTAAATTCGACATTAAAAGTTATGTGCATCTGCCAGAATTGTTTATGCGGCATATTACGCAACCTCTCGTTTGAAGGAATTCTCGGTCAAGCACGAAGATGCAAGGGAAGTAGCTCTAAGCACAAAATAACTCATTAATTACTGTGTTCGTGGTATCGTTCATCCATCGCGACGTTCAAGCAAGCCTGATCCCGTTCGTTCGAGTCGGCGTCCGTTTCCAACCTCCTACTTCCCGATTTAAACCGTACCGCCGGGCATTTGAGCGGTCACGCTGGTATTAAACAGGACCCTGAATAATGCGGCGCTCACGACTGCAATTCTCCTCCTCCATGCACTTTCGTGGCAATTACTCCAATTGGAGAGGATAGAACGTACTGCGACAACTTCATTTATGCCTTGTGCTCAAACTAGTAGGTACCCATGTCCGCACAGTACGTGGCGGTGGCGGACTGAAAACGTCGTTAAGTAAGCGGAGATACCAGATCGATCCGCTACTCGACGAAGTGGTCCGATATTCCATGTACGCTTCACGCATGTCTGAGAAAGATCAAGAAAAGACTCACTTTTCATGTGAAGGACTTCATGGTCTGGTCGCGCTTCCAATGCGATGACCAAACATGTCGAATCTCCACAGAATATTTGGGGGATCGCGTCGCCCATGCGTTTCTGGCCGTGACGTGCGAGCCTCTGGGGCAGTACCCAAGCTTACGAACGACTGATGAATGTGATTGACAAATCTAAAAAGGCACGCACTGAATAATTATTACCTCCATATTGATGATTCAACACCTAATACCGAAGCCTCAGCCTTGCTGCGCGCCGCGGCGTCAAGAGAAGGTCAGGAAGTCGCCAGTTTGGAAGGACCGAGCCACCCTTGGACCCCGCAATCAGGGCCATGAAGCGTGTGGCCTCCGTCAATACAATCAACCGCCTGACTAAGGTCCAGGTACGCGCATAGTCCCGGCTAGTGTCTCACGACGATGATATTGCTGAGTAGGATGTCTCTGAGGGGATGTGACACGAAATAGGAATCACTCCGATCGCTGAGTCGAATAATTCCATAGTTAATCAAAATTGCATATTGGCCGTCACTGACCAAAAGAATAGGTCAGAAAGTAAAGCACATAAAGCTTAGTTCATAATCTGATAACTAGACTCAGTATGGCTTCGTCTATTTTTACTACATAGCTCAAAGGACGACTCGATCTTTTTCCACTATACACCTCACATACCTATTGCGATACAGGAAGGAGAGCACGACACTGTGGATTACCGCGTCCATTCCCTTGATCACAACCAGGAGCGTATTTCGCTTTGGCATGAGCTGCCACTGTTTGCAGTCGACGACGACGCCAAGCCCACAGGCGCTCTCAACTTTATTTGCGAGATGTAAGTATGCCGGAACAGTGATGTGTTTCGTGCATTAACCACAGTCGTGGGGTAGCGTAGCACACGTGAACTAATGCATGAATTCACTCTTGGCTTTTTTTCTTGTCTTGCTCTCCTTTAACGTGCGATTGGAACCCGATCGCTCCGTATCTAGCCCCAAATTTACCCGCCGCAAGTTCGAAATTTGCACGACGGAGGCCGGCAATCCCATCAAGCAAGACCAGAAGAACGGAAAACCCCGAGTGTTCTCAAAGGGGGATATTTTTTTTAACTATGGTTGCTTTCCTCGCACCTGGGAGGACCCGCAGCATGTTCCCGAAGACGTAGGGGTGGGTGGGGACAACGATCCCTTGGACGTCTGCGAGATTGGGCTCCGGCAGATCCCGACGGGGGCGGTGAGGCAGGTCAAGGTCCTGGGCGTCCTCTGCCTCATCGACGACGGCGAGGCGGATTGGAAGGTGATCGCCATCGACGAGGAGGACCGGTGGGCACGGGAATTGAACGACGTGCAGGACGTGGAGAGGCTGCTCCCGGGCACCTTGGACGCAGTGCGGGAGTGGTTTCGGACCTATAAAATCCCCGACGGAAAGCCCGAAAACAGATTCGCACTGGGCGAGGAGTTTATGGGCGTCAAGTACACGATGCGCGTGATTCGAGAGACGCACGAGGCTTGGAAACGCCTGGTCAAGTCCTCGGGCGGGTGGCGGGGGGACCTGAGCAGGGAGGCGTCCTCCCAGTCCCTTCACAGGAACCTCTCCGTCCCGTCCCTGGAGGAGCTGGACATCGACTCGGACCACCAGGCCGTCTGCGCCCTGCTGGGGGAGGAGGCCGCGTCCAAGGCCTGGGGGTCGCTGGGAGGGCCCCCCCCCCTGGCTTGCGTGGAGGTGAAGATGTCGGCCGCGGGCGGGATGGGCCTGGGCCTGAAGG
>Ga0102934_1001149_pt1 | contig 18350 bp, 22 predicted proteins | sample SalPonR2_A_D1_MG_FD_78175 | JGI IMG/M metagenome (GOLD analysis project Ga0102934, IMG submission 78175) | Salt pond soil microbial communities from South San Francisco under conditions of wetland restoration - Salt Pond MetaG R2_A_D1_MG | ecosystem: Environmental > Aquatic > Marine > Intertidal... | reverse complement strand
GGCAGCTAATCAAAGATCATTATTAAAAAAGCAGTCAGATTATTATGATGAAAAGATTAAAGAAATTAATGATCAAAACTTAGATTTAGAGACTCAAATTAAAATAGCTAAAACTAAGTATTTTAAAGAAAAAGCAGCAAGAACTCAGTTTGGATTACAAAAACCAGGAGAAAAAGTTATAATTTTAACTGAAAAAAGCTTAGAGGATAAAAAAGAAAATGAGTCTTATCTTAAAAAAAAGTTTTCTAATTTAAAATCCTGGTGGAATCATTTTTTTAAATAAATTTTATGAATTATCAAGAAAAAATAAAGCTTTCAACCAAGGGTTATTGCGATTTAATTAAGATAACCCCAAAAGTTGAAAAAGTAATTTCTAATTCTTCTATAAAAGAAGGTTTGGTATTAGTTTTTGTAACTGGTTCTACGGCTGGTATTATTACTATTGAGTTTGAACCTAACTTAGTTAAAGATTTTAAAGAATTTATTGAAAAACTTATCCCAGCTAATAAAGACTATCATCATAATAAGACCTGGGGAGATGGTAATGGTTTTTCTCATATAAGAGCCTCTTTAATAGGTCCTAGTTTAACCTTATCTTTAAACCAAGGTAGCTTAGAATTAGGTCAATGGCAAGAAGTTGTTTTATGTGATTTTGACAATCGTTCTCGGGAAAGAGAAATAGTAATTAAGGTAATTGGAGATTAATGGCTTATTTAATTATAAAAACCCTAAATTATTGTTTGATCAATATTTTGTTTTAGATATTTTGGTTATTATTTTTTTAGATAATAGGGATTGGTAGCATCTTACTAAGATTAATGTAATAGCGGGATAGTGGTTGCTGGTTTTTCTAGTTTATTAATTAAAAAAACTTATTGCCTTTTAAAAATAAACAAGACTTGACTTTTTATAGTATTTTTTTTATAGTATTAATAAGTCTTAACGCGGGGTAGAGCAATGGCAGCTCGCAAGGCCCATAACCTTGAGGTTGTAGGTTCGAATCCTACCCCCGCTACCATTTTTATTTATAATTGTTGGCAGGGTAGCTCAGTGGTAGAGCAGTGGACTCATAAGCCACCAGTCGCGGGTTCAATTCCCGCCCCTGCTATTTTTTTTTACAAAAAATTAGTCTTTAAAAATTAAATATTTAAAAAAGAGATTAAATATTAAGGTTTAGCTAAAAATAAATTAAGAAAACAATAAAGAGACTATCTTTTTGATCTTTTTTTAATTTTTATCTTTTCCTTTTGTTAGGCGTTTAAACTGCTAAGGGGGATTGACAAAAAGTCAAATTTATGCTTAAATTAGTATTGAAATTATATTATAAATAAAATATTTTTTATGAAAAAACAAAAAAATATATTAATCACAATTATTACTTTACTAGTTTTTTTACTAGGCGCTAAAGGGCCTTTGTTTGCAGTTAGTGCACCAGTTTATACAGAAACAGAAAATATTGATTTTAGTGGGCGCGGTGTAGATGAAGACAGAACTACGGCTAGCATTGAAGATGGTGTAGTTAAGCTTTCTAGTAACAACAATGGTTATAATAGTTCTGCTGTAGTTTGGACTGATACTATAGATTTTCGCGAAGACATTAAATCTATTATTGTTACAGCAGATAGTATTTTGCCAGCTGGGACAAATATACGATGTTATATAGTTTATGGGGATCAGTATATAGAAAATCGCCTTATTTTTGGGGACAAGATAAGACCTGATAACTTATTTGAAGAAGTAAAATTTAAAATATTTTTAAGTACTTCTAATACAAGTATTACTCCTTTGCTAAATAGCATTAATATAACTGCTGAATTACAAGACCAGTCAGAAAGGGGCAAAGAACGTAGAGATTTTTCTAGAATGAGGGAGCTTACTAAAACCAAAGAAATTTTAGATGATTATTATAATGACTTTGGTCATTATCCTATAGTGACAATATCTAAAGATAATAAGACTGAACAATGGAGAATATTAAGAAGTATTTTAGATTCAGCTTCTAGGCACAGGCACAATGATTATATTAGGAGCTTTGATGAGCAACCCAGAGGGGTATCTAATGAATATAAATATGGTTACCTTTCTAATGGGGTAGGATCTTATTATCTTTTATGGACAAGCCTTGAACAAACAGATCCCTCTACGGCTTGGGTTGAGGATCCTTGGCATGGTACAAAGCTGGGAGTAGAATGCGGACCTTATCAGTATTGTATATATCAAAACCCTTATGGTAATTCCACCTTAGCTGAAGATCCTGTTTATTTAAGAGACTTTACCAGTGAAAATGAAGGAAGCGCTAATAATAATAATAATTTTTATTTTTCAGCTGGATCTTTTTTGCGTAAAAATAATGACACAAAAGTTTATATGGAGATTGCTGGTAAAAGGTTTTGGCTAAGAACGCCATCTATTTTTAGTTCAGTTGGTGGTAGTTGGGACCAGGTTCATGTTTCTAATTATTTAACTTCTCCGCTTTTAAAGTTTGTTAAAAAGCCAAATGAATCAAAAGTTTATATGGTAGAACAGGGGTTTAAGCGTCATATTTTAAGCCCAGATGTTTTACATCTTTATGGATCTTTTGGAGAGATTGTTGCTATGAGCGAAGGTATAGTAAATGCCTTGCCTGAAGCAAAACTTTTAAGGGCTCAAGGTGGTGATAGGGTTTATTATATTAGCGGAGATACTAAAAGATGGATAACTACTCCTGAGATTCTTAAAGCTATGGGTTTTAACTTTTCTCAGGTTGTTGAAGTAAAGCCTAGAGAGCTTGATCATTATTATGAAGGACAACCTATTTTTTAAACTTCAAATAAACTTAATATAATTAAAAAGGGCCTTGTTTAATGGCCCTTTTTTTATAAAAAAAGTACCCCCAGTAGGAATCGAACCTACATTTAGGGATTAGAAATCCCTCGTTCTATCCGTTGAACTATGGGGGCATGTTTTATTCTTTGTCTTTTTCCTTATTGTTTTTTCTAGATTTATCGTGAAAAGAGTCGTAAACCTCTTTAAGTCTTTTGTCTGTTATGTGAGTATAAATTTGAGTTGTGGTTATGTTTTTATGGCCTAAAAGTTCTTGGACAGATCTTATATCTGCGCCACCCATTAAAAGGTCAGTACCATAAGAATGTCTTAGAGTATGAGGACTAACTGATTTAGTAAGACCAGCAATTTTAGCATATTTCTTAACTAATCTTTGTACAGAGCGGGGACTAATACCAATATCATTATTCTTTTTTCGAGCTCCGTCATGTCTTACAAAAAGACAAGGGTCTAAATCTTTACGTTTTTTTAAATATTTTTTTAACCACTCTTTTGCTTTGCTTGATAAAAAAACCACTCGCCATCTTTTACCCTTACCCTTTACAGCAAATTCATTTTTATCTAGATTTATATCTTCTTTTTTAAGGTTGCAGGCTTCAGAAACACGAAGACCGGTTGAGAATAAAAGCTCTAATATAGATTTATCTCTTAATGTAATAATTTCTTTTTGATCTGCTTTTAAAGGAGCTTGGAGTAATCTTTTTAGCTCTTTTCCTTCTAAAAAATTAATATGTCTATCTTCGGTTTTAGCAAGTTCTATTTTTGCCGGAGAAAGGGTTTTAATGTCTCTTTTAGCTAAATATTTTAAAAAAACCCTTAAGGCAATTAAATGATAATTTTGTGTTTTTGAAGAAATGCTATCTCCTGCTTTATTTTTCTTTCTTGAAAGCCAAAGCCTGAATTTTCTTGTTAAATCGTAATTTATATCTTTTATTTTTTCAATACCTGTAAATTCTAAAAAACGATTTAAATAAAAGCTGTAGTTTCTAATAGTTAGCTGACTACAACCTTTTTCAAGTTCTAAATATTCTAAAAAATCATTTATATAATTTTTTATTTCCATTGGCATAATTATTTATAATTATAAAAGGAAATTTGACATTAGTCAATATATGGCTTTTTAATATAATTTAATAGACAATTTTAATTTAAAGCCTTAAATAATTGGGGGTTGTTATAATATGTAGGTTATGTTATAATTCTTTAAAGAAATTAAATAATAAAAATTAAAAAAATTATGGCTAAAAAACTAAAAAAACAAGAAAAAAAGGAGGAAAAAGACAAAAAGGAAGAAAAACAAGAAAACAAAGAAACACAAGAAAAAAAGGACACTGGTTCTACCAAGGCCCAAATTTTGTCTTTAAATAAAGAAATTAAACAGCTTGCTAATCATTTGACAACAAATATTCATGATCATTCCTCACGCAGGGGTTTGATTAAAAAGATTAATAAGCGCCGAAAGCTTTTAAAATATTTACGGGTTAAAAATCCTGAACTTTATGAGAAAATGCTTTCACAAATTAAGAAAAAAGGTAAAAAATAAATTTATATGAAACTTAAAAATCAAAGAGTGGGGGTTTTTATAGATGTTCAAAACATGTATCATTCTGCAAATAACCTTTATCACTCCAATGTAAATTTTGGAGCTGTATTAACTGAAGCAGTTGGCAATAGGCAACTTATCAGGGCTATTGCATATGTGATACGATCTGACACGCCAGAAGAACAACATTTTTTTGACGTGATTTCAAAACAAGGTTTTGAATTAAAAGTTAAAGACTTACAAATTTTCCCCGGAGGTATGAAAAAGGCTGATTGGGATGTTGGAATGGCAATTGATGCCATAAAACTTGCCAATAGTCTAGATGTAGTAATTTTAGTAACCGGAGACGGAGATTTTATACCTGCGGTTTATTACTTAAGGGAAAACAAAGGTTGTAGGATTGAACTTATGGGCTTTAAAAAAACTACTTCTTCCAAATTAATTAATGCTGTGGATGACTTTGTTAATCTTGGTAAAAAGAAAAAAAAGTTTTTAATTAAAAAAGGTAAAAATAACAAGAAATAATAAATATTAAACAAAAAAATTAAAATATGAAAACATTTAGTACAGAAACAGGTGGCAAAAAATTAACCGTAACGGTTGATAAAATTGCCCAAAACGCAAATGGTAATTGCATAATTCAATATGGAAATACTACAGTTTTGGCTACCGCAACAATGGGTGGTAAAAAAGACCTAGATTATTTTCCTTTAATGGTTGATTTTGAAGAAAAGTATTATGCAGCCGGAAAAATAAAAGGCTCTAGATTTATTAAAAGAGAAACTAGACCTCCTAAAGAGGCTGTTCTTTCAGCTCGTCTTATTGATCGTGCTATAAGGCCTTTATTTGATGAAAATATGAGAAGAGAGGTCCAAGTTATACTTACACCTCTTTCAGTAGATCAAAAAAATGATGCCGATGTTGTAGCCCTTTGGGGTGCTTCTATTGCATTAACAATATCAGACATTCCTTGGAATGGTCCCATTGCTGGAGCTAGAGTAGGAAGATTATTTTCTAAAGAAAAAAATAAAAAGGAATGGGTTATAAATCCAACCTATAAGCAAAGAGAAGAAAGTGATCTTGATATCTTGGTTTGTAGTAGAAATGATCGTCTTATAATGACAGAAGGGGATGCAGAAAAAATCCCTGGAAATGAGGTTGTTGAATCTATTAAGTTTGGAATGGAATATTCTAAAGAAATTAGAACATTTATTGAGAAAATACAAAAAAAGATTGGCAAGGATAAAATTGACTTTACCAAAGATAAAAGTGATGATAAAAAATCTATAACAAGCGAAGAATTAAAGGAAATAACTAAAAACTTTGTTCAAGAAAAAGCTTCAGAATATCTTTTTGATCATCCCTTAAAAACAAAAGCAGAAAGAAGCGAAGCTTCTCAAAAAATCAAACAAGACTTAGAAGATAAGTTAATTGAAGATAATATTGGTAGAGATAAAAGAGAAAAAGCGCTTGGTTATGTTTATGAATTGGTTTGCAAAGAAGTTTCTAAAGCAATATTAGACAAAGATCAACGTATTGATGGTAGAGACTTGGATGAGGTTAGATCATTAACGTCTGAAGTAAAAATTATTCCCGAGGTTCATGGTTCTGGTCTTTTTTCTAGAGGAGAAACTCAAGTCCTTTCCATTGTTACCTTAGGGGGCACAGATGAAAAAAAGTATCTTGATACTATGGAAAAATCTGGTAAAATACGATTTTTACATCATTATAATTTTCCGCCTTATTCAGTAGGAGAAACAGGATTTTTACGTTCAGCTTCTAGAAGGGAAATAGGCCACGGTGCTTTAGTAGAAAGGGGAATTGAGCCAGTGTTACCTAAAACTGAAGAATTTCCTCATACTATAAGAATTGTATCCGAAGTAATGTCATCAAATGGCTCAAGCTCAATGGCATCAGCTTGTGCTTCAATTTTAGCTGCCATGGATGCTGGAATTCCTATTTCAGAGCCAGTAGCTGGTATTGCTATGGGTATTGCTTCTGAAGAAAGTAAAAATGGAGATGGTTTTAAAAGATATAAATTAATTACTGATATGCAGGACTTAGAAGATGGTCCTGGTGGCATGGATTTTAAGATCATTGGTACTTTAGATAAAGTAACTGCTGTACAATTAGATACAAAAACCATGGGACTTCCATTTGAGGTAGTAGAAAAGACTTTTGTTGCTTCTCAAAAAGCTCGAGCTAAAATCTTAAAAGATATGAAAAGTGTTATTTCAGAGCCAAGAAAAGAATTAGCTCCCAATGCCCCAAAAATTACAGTTTTTGAAATTTCACCTAAAAAAATAGGTGAAGTTATTGGTCCTGGTGGTAAGGTTATAAATAGTATTATTGATGAATTTGGAGTAGAAATTAATATTAATGATGACGGAACGGTTTATATTAGTTCTTCTGATAAAGAGGCCCTAAAAAAAGCTGAGAAAAGAGTTAAAAGCATTGTAAGAGAAGTAGAAATTGGGGATAAGTTTAAGGGCAAGGTTGTAGGTATTACTGACTTTGGTGCTTTTGTAGAACTGACTCCTAGTAAAGATGGCTTAGTTCATATTAGTGAAATGGCCAAGGGTCATGTTAAGCATCCCAGCGATGTGGTTAAAGAAGGTGATTTAGTTGCAGTTAAGGTTATTAAAAAGGATAAAGGAAAGGTAGGGCTTACAATGATTAATAAAAAATAGTTAGGAATATATAATTAAGTATTAACTTATTTATTATGAAGCTTAGTAATCTTTTTTCTATATTTAAAAGAAAAAAAGATAAAAAGTATTATAAACCAGACCAAGAAAATGTCTTGGTAACTGGAGGGGCTGGTTTTATAGGCTCGCATCTTTGTCAAAGATTATTACAAGATGGCAAAAAAGTTATTTGCATGGATTCTTTGGAGGGGGGAAGAGATGTTAGAAATATAAAAACACTTTTACAAAAACCAAACTTTAAGTTTATTAAGCAAGATATTACTAAAAAGTTTGATTTTAGTGATTTTCCAGAATTAAAAGACTTAAAACTGGATATATATGGGATTCAAAAAGTTTATCATTTAGCTTTGCCTACTTCTGTAAAAAACTTTGATGATTTAAAATTACAAACTCTTTATACTAACTCCTTAGGTACTATTAATATGCTTGAATTGGCTAAGCATTATGGCGCTAAATTTCTTTTAGCGTCATCTTTTGTAATTTATGGGCCCAGAGCAGAGCATCCCTTTAAAGAATCAGACCCTGGCAGTGTTAATACTGTAGCTAATCAGTCTTGCTTTGATGAAGGTAAAAGATTTGCTGAAACTGTTGTGGCAACCTACAAACAACAGTTTAGGGATCTGGATGCTAAAATAGCTAGAATTTTTAGAACCTATGGTCCTAAGCAACCTTTGTTTGATGGTCAAATGATTCCTGATTTTGGAATTCAGGCCTTAACAAATAAACCCTTAATAATTTATGGTGACAAGAATTTCTCTACTTCTATTTGTTATATTAGCGATGTTATTGACGGGATAGTTAAGTTAATGCGATCAGAAGAACCTGGTCCAGTTAATATAGGCAGTGATAAGGTATATAATTTAGCTGCTTTAGCAAAAAAAATTATAGAAATGACAGGATCTAAGTCTAGCATTGAATTTAGAGAGCCTTTGCCCTTTATGAGGCCACTAGGTATACCAGACATTAATTTAGCCAAAGAAACTCTAGACTGGTTTCCAATAACGGACTTAGAAAAGGGGCTAACAAGCTTAATAGAATATTTAAAAGCCCATCGAACTCTTTTGGATCCTATGACAAATCAATACGACGAATAAATAAACTTTGATATGAAGACTATAATTTTAATACCAGCCTTTAATGAAGAAAAAACAATTCAAAAGGTTATAAACAGGTGTCAGCCCTTTGCTGATGAGATAGTTGTTATAGATGATGGCTCCAAAGATAAAACCCCCTTAATAGCTAAAAAAAATGGGGCTAAGGTTTTTAAACACGAGGTAAATTTGGGCTTAGGCGCCGCTCTTATAACAGGTTTTGAAGCGGCTCTTAAAATAGGGGCTGATATTGTTGTAACTTTAGATGCTGATGGTCAGCATAATCCTGAAGAGGTTCCTAAATTGGTTCAAGAAATTAAAAACGGAGCTCAATTTGTGGTTGGGTCAAGAATGAAACATAAGTCAAAAAAAATGCCAGCCTTGCGATATTTTTATAATCTTGGAGCCAATTTAATAACTTATCTTTTATATGGAGTTTGGTCTTCAGATAGTCAATCTGGATTACGGGCCTTTTCTAAAGATGCTCTTTGTAAAATTAATTTAAATAGTCAAGAAATGGAGGTTTCCTCAGAATTTTTTAAAGAGGTAAAAAAACATAACTTAGTATTTAAAGAAGTAACTATTGAGCCCATTTACACTAAATACTCTCTTTCTAAGGGAAAAACTAGTCAGGGCTTTGTAACAGGATTAAAAACATTAGCTCGATTAATTTTAAATAAAATTATATGATCTTATTTCAAGCACTTTTAATATTTTTTATATTAGTTATTATTAGTCGCCTAATTTTACGTCTTAAGCATCAGGAAATTAGATTAATCTATTTCTTTAAATGGCTTTTATTTTGGCTAATAACTATTGGGGTAATTATTTTCCCGGAAATTATTAATTTTTTAGCTCGTAATTTAGGGATAGGAAGGGGAGTAGATGTTGCTATTTATTTTGCCCTTCTTCTTTTATTTTATTTTATATTTTATTTAACTGTACATATAAGATCTTTAGAAAGTAAAGTTACTAAATTAGCACGAAAAATTGCTTTAAACAAAAAAGACGATGAGTCTTAATTTTCTTAAAAAAAATAAACAAATTAATATAGCTGAAAAGTTTAATCCTAAAAAAGGCAAAAAAAATATGCCTCCTTTTTTGCTTTTTATTATTGATATTATAAAATTAATTATAATAGCTTTTTTAATAGTTTGGCCTATACATAAATTTATCTTTCAACCCTTTTATGTAGTTGGAGCCTCAATGGAACCGAGTTTTTATAATAAGGATTATTTAATTATTGATAAACTTTCTTATAACATAGGAAAGCCAGGAAGAGGAGATGTGGCTATATTTATATCTCCTAAAAATTCTAATAATTTTTTAATTAAACGAGTGATTGGTTTGCCTGGAGAAAGGGTTGTTATAGAAAATAATAAAATAGAAGTTTTTAATAATAAATATCCTGAGGGTAAAGTTTTAAGTGAGTCGTATTTAAATGCTGGCGATAAAACTCGAGGCAGTGTTGATGTAAGATTAAAACCAGGAGAATATTATTTATTAGGAGATAATCGTAATATGAGTTTAGATTCTAGGATTTTTGGCCCAGTAAAAGAAAAAAATATTATAGGCCGGGCTTGGGTTAGGGGATGGCCCTTAAAAGAGGCTGGTTTTATAAAAGAAACTGAAAATTTAAATTAAGTTTAATTTTTGAAATATATGGCTAAAAAAAAGACAAAAAAAACTAAAACTAAATCTAGTAAAAAGGCAACAAAAAAGAAAAAGATTGTAAAAGAAAAAAGTAAAAGAGGTAGGCCACCTAAAAAAGAAGAAGATCAGCCCAAACCTAAGATAAAGAAGTTATCTGGTTGTCATGATATTTTTGGAGAAGATAATGAATATTGGCATTATTTTCTTAAAAAAATATTTGGCTTAGTAGAGGATTATGGTTTTGAAAGAATTAGGACTCCTATAGTTGAAAATAAGACTCTTTTTTCTCGTTGTCTTGATTGTAATGTAGTTTCTGTTGGTAAGGGAAAGGCTTTAAGGCCTGATATTACCTTGGGTATAGCTCGAAGTTATTTAAGCCAAGAAATACAGGAAACAAAAAAGTTTTATTATCTAGGCCCGGCATTTAATTTCAGCAATACTAAAGATTTAAATGAATTTTATGAGGTGGGTTTAGAGGTTATCGGCTCAGATCAACCAATAATAGATGCTGAGCTAATATCATTAGCTTATAATATATTTGATAGTTTAAAATTTGATGTTTGCATTCAGATTAGTAATTTAGGATGTCGTAGGGGCAGGCGTAGATATATGAAAAAATTAAAAGCTTATTTTGAGCCTAAAAAGCGTTGGCTTTGCAAAACGTGTAAAAAGGATCTTGCTACCAATCCCTTGAATTTGTTTCATTGTGAGCATGAAGATTGCCAAGAAATAGTTAAAGATGCGCCTCAACTAGTAGATAATTTATGTGATGATTGTAAAAAGCATTTTATAGGAGTTTTAGAGGCCCTAGATGAGATAGATGTAAGTTATAGAGTAGATCCCTTATTGGTTGAAGGAGCTAATTACAATATGCAAACAGTTTTTGAGTTTTGTTTAAATAATGATGAAGGTGAAAAAATAGTATTGGGTAGAGGGGGAAGACACAATAATTTATTAGAAGACTTAGGTTCTGAAGAAGAAGTACCAGCAACAGGCTGGAGTATTAATATTGGTAGTTTGGTTAAGTATGCTAAAAAATATCATATAAGAACCTATGGACCTCGTTCTCCTAAAATATTTTTAGCTCAAGTTGGGCAAAAGGCTGCTCAAAGAGCTTTAAGTTTATTTAAAGAACTAAGAGAAAAGGGTAATTTACCAGCTAAAAATTTTGCTAAAAGAGGCTTAAAAGAACAATTACAAGAAGCCAAAAAAATAGGGGTTGATTTAACTTTAATATTGGGAGAAAAGGAAACTAAAGATGAAACAATTATTATAAGGAATATGGAAACGGGTAACCAAGAAACAGTAGATCAAGCTAAATTAATGAAAGAATTAGATAAGAAACTATGAAGGTAGCTTTTAAGACTTTTGGTTGTAAATTAAATCAAGCAGAAACTAATAAATTTAAAATAGATTTTCTAAAAAATGGCGTTTCTGTTGTAGATTTAAAAGAAAAGCCTGATCTTTATATTATTAATGCTTGTAGTGTTACCAAAAGAGCGGAAAGGAAATTACGACAAGAAATATATAATATAGGTCGTAATTATAAGGGAGTTTATTTAATAGTAACTGGATGTTTTACTAGTAACTTAAAAAATAATAAAAAGTTAAAATCTTTGGTTGATAAATGGTTTCCAAACACTATAAAAGATGATTTAGTAAAAAGAGTTTTAAATATTTTTCACATTAAAAAGAAAGATTCTTTGCTAACTGATCCTCCCTTAAAAGCAGAAAAGAATCGGGCCATGGTCAAAATACAAGATGGCTGTAACAATTTTTGTTCATATTGTATAATACCTTATCTTAGACACGAGATTATTAGCAAAGACCCTAAAAAAATTGTTAGGGAAATAAATGCTTTAGTAGAAAAAGGCTTTAAAGAAGTTAATTTAGTGGGAGTTAATATTAGTCTTTATAGTTTTAAAAATAAAAATTTATTAAGTTTATTAAAATATATTGTTAAAAATACCAATATTTCAAGAATCAGAATATCTTCGCTTTGGCCCACTTTTTTAAATAATGAATTTATAAATTTTATAGCCAAAGAAAAGCGTATTTGTCCTTATATCCATTTGTCAATTCAATCAGGTTGTGATAAACTATTAAAGTTAATGAAGAGGGAATATACTTTAAAAGAGGTTAAAAAAGTAATTAAGCAATTAAAAAATAATCAAATTAGTATTGGGACTGATATTATTGTGGGATTTCCCGGAGAAACAAAATCTGATTTTTATCAAACTTATGATTTTGTAAAATGGGCTGGCTTTATTAATTTACATGTTTTTAAATATTCTCCTCGACCAAACACTAAGGCAGTCCAGCTAAAAAACAAAGTTTCTCCTTTTAATAAAAAGAAAAGATCTAAGGAGCTGAGAAAATTAGGACAAGAAATTGCTGAAAATGAAATAAAAAAGTATATTAAAAATAAAGGAAAAGCTAATATTTTGTTTGAAGAACGTTCTGGGGAGTATTGGCTTGGAAAAACAAAAAACTATATAAATGTTTTTTTAAAAACTAAAAAAAATCTTTATAATAAAATTATAAAAGTTAATTTAATTAAGTCATTTAAAAACGGTATTCTTGTTAAATAAAAATTTATGGCCAAAAAAACAGCTAAACACCCGGTTAATAAACAAGGTAAAAAATATCATATTGCCTGCGAAAAGGGGGATTTAGCCAAGTATCTAATATTACCTGGCGATCCTGAAAGAGTAGAAAAAATTAGCAGTAATTGGGATAAAAGCAAAAGAATAGCCAAAAATAGAGAATTTATTTCTGATACTGGGGAATATAAAAAAACAAAACTATCTTGTACTTCTACTGGTATTGGTTCGCCCTCAATTGGGATAGTTGTTGAAGAAGCAGCTCGAATTGGGGTAGACACCTTTTTAAGGGCTGGTTCTACTGGCGCCCTGCAAAAGGGGATTAAACCTGGAGATATGATTATTACCATGGCTGGAGTAAGAGATGAGGGGCTTTCCAAAAATTACGTAAAAGAAATTTATCCTGCTTTTGCTCATTATGAAGTTGTTCTTGCTTTAATAGAAGCTTGTGAAAAATTAAATGTTAATTATCACGTAGGAACTACGGCCTCAACTGATTCTTTTTATATTGGAGAAGGGAGACCAGGCTTTAAAGGTTATAATCAATCTTATAACAGTAATGTTTTAGAAGATTTTGAAAAAGCTGGTGTTTTAAATATTGAAATGGAATCAGCAGCCCTTTTAACATTGGCTGGGCTTTATGGTTTAAGGGCTGGTTCTATTTGTGTTGTTTTTGATAATTTAATTACTAATGAATTTAAAAAAATAGGTGAGAAAAAAATGGGTCTGGTTGCAACTGAAGCAATTCATATTTTAGATCAATGGGATAAAGAAAAAAAGAAAAAAAATAAAAAATATTTTTATCCGTCTTTAAATAAAAAATAATAATTTATGAGTGATTGCATATTTTGTAAAATCATAAATAAAGAACAAAAAGCAGATATAGTTTATGAAGATGAGAAAATAATTGCCTTTAAGGACATTAATCCCAGTGCTCCTATTCATATTTTAATAGTCCCTAAAAAACATATTGCTTCTATTATTAGTTTAAAAAAAGAGGATGCCCCGCTTATGGCAGATCTTATTTGGAGGGGAAAATTAATTGCCAAAGAAAAGGGCTTGGATAAAAAGGGATATAAATTAATTTTTAACTGCGGTAAGGGCGGCGGCCAAATAATTGATCATATCCATCTCCATCTTTTAGGTGGTTGGAAAGAAAATAAAGGCGACTAATATTTAATAAATTTTAATAATAAATTTATGAGTTTAAAAGATTTTTTAAAAGGTAGTTTTTTTGGAGCTATTTTAGGAAGTTTAGCTAATAAGTTTTTTAATGAAGATACAGGTGAAAAAAATAGACAAGAATTGCAAAAAAGAGTTGAAAATATAAAACAAGAACTTAAAGAAAAAGCAGAAGAAACTGCAAAAAAGGCTGGTAAAACTAAAAAAGAAATAAATAAAGAGATTAAAGAAGTTAAAAAAGCATTTGATAAAGAAAAAGATAAAGATAATAAATAAAATTATATGTCTAAATTTAAGGTTATTATTAATAAAGAAGCTTGTATAGGTTGTGGAAGTTGTGAAGCAGTTTGCCCTGGTAATTTTAAAATGGAAAACGGTAAAGCCAAGGCCATAAAAGAAGTTATTGAAGATACTAAATGTAGTCAAATGGCTGCTGAGAGTTGCCCCACAGATGCTATTGAAATAAAAAAAATTGATTAAATAATGAAAGTTTTGGTTAATATTTTTGATTATAAATTTGAAGTTAGCTTTATTAAGGAAGTTTTAAATAAGGCTTATCATTATTTAAAAAACATTCAGCCAGACTTAAAAGACATAAATGAACTTTCTGTTGTTTTTCTAGCTCCAGAAAAAATAAAAGAAATTAATAGTATTTATAGAAATAAAAATAAAGTAACTGACGTTTTATCCTTTGAAGACCCAGCTGAAATTATTATTTGTTTTAAGGTTGCTCAAAAACAAGCAAAAAGAAAAGAAAAGTCTTTAAAGCAAGAAATAGCTTTGCTTTTGGTTCATAGTCTTTTACATGTTTTTGGCTTTGATCATAAAGAAAAAAAACAAGCTAAAAAAATGAAACAAAAAGAAAAACAAATTTTATCTAATTTAAATTTTAATTAATTATGAAAAATACAGACATCATTACAGGAATTGATCTTGGCTCAGATACTATTAGAATAGCTGTTGGTAGCATAACTCCTGAGGGCGAGCTTCAAATACAAGGACTTTCAGAAGGACCTTCTGATGGCATAAATAAAGGAGTTATAGTAAATATTGAAGACACTGTTTCTTCAATATCTGCTTGTTTAGAAAGAGCAGAAAAAGTAATAGGTCAGCCAATCGAGCATGCCTTTGTTGGTATTTCTGGTGATCATATAATTTCCCAAGAAAGTCATGGAGTGGTTTCTGTATCAAAAACAGATGGTGAAATTAAAACTGAAGATATAAAGCGGGTTTTAAAAGCAGCTGAAACTGTTGCCAAGCCTTCTAATTATAAGATTTTACATGTTTTACCGCGTAGTTATTCAGTAGATAATCAACCAGGTATTTTAAATCCTATTGGAATGACTGGGGTAAGGTTAGAGGTTGATACTCAAATAATTTTAGGACTTTCCAATCAAATTAGAAATTTAAATAAAGTTTTTCATAGAATCGGGGTTGAAATAGATAGACATGTTTTCACTGTTATTGCTACTGCCCATTCAGTTTTAACCAAAAGACAAAAAGAGTTAGGCGTAGCTATAGTGAATCTTGGTTCAGCTACTACTAGCGTAGCTATTTATGAAGAAGGCGATATTTTAACGGCCAAGGTTTTACCAATTGGTTCTCGTCATATTACAAATGATATTGCCATTGGTCTTAGGGCAAATATTGATTTAGCAGAAGCAGTAAAGATTAATTATGGTACTAGCTTGCCCTCAAGCGTAAAGACTAGTGAAACTATTGATTTAAATGAATTAGATAAAGATGAAACCGAGGTTGTTTCTCGTAAAAAAGTAGCTAATATTATTAGGGCTCGAGCTGAAGAAATTTTTTCTATGGTTAATGAAACTCTAGACAATGTTGGTAGAAAGGAAAAGTTACCAGCTGGAATAGTTTTAACCGGAGCCGGTTCTAAATTAGATGGTTTGGTTGAGACTGCTAAGGAAGAGTTTAAAATGCCTGCTTGTGTTGGCGAGCCAGGTGGTTTTGAAAGTGGCATTAAAAAAGCTTTTGATTCTAGCTATGCTACAGCAACTGGCTTAGTTTTGTGGGGCAAGGGTAAGGACAGTTTAGATCCTCCCAGTTTAGATTTTAAAAAAATAAAGAATAAGGCTAATAAAATTATAAAAAAGTTTCTCCCCTTATGACAAAAAATAAATTAAAATCTGATAAGTCTTTAAATGCTTCTAAAATTAGAATTATAGGAGTAGGGGGAGCTGGCATTTCTGTGGTTAAAAGAATGCTTCAAAAAAATATTAGCCAGGTAGATTATATTGTAGTAGATACTGATGAACAGGCGCTTGATTCTCTTGATTTAGATGGAGTTAAGAAAATTCAAATTGAAAAAAATATTACAAAAGGAGCTGATGCCAGTCTGCATTTAGATAAAGACAAGGAAAATATTTTAAAAAATAAAGATGACTTAAAAAAAATAGCCAACAAGGCGGGTATAATCTTTATTGCTGTTGGCTTAGGTGGGGTGACTGGAAGCGGAATCGGTCCGGTAGTGGCAGATATTTGTAAAAAATCCAATGCCTTAACTGTAGGAGTTTTAACAAAACCTTTTAATTTTGAGGGAAGGGAGCGACTAAGAATAGCCAATCAAGCTATTGATAATTTTAAAAATAAGTTGGATGCTTTTGTTTTAATGTCTAATAGTCGTATAATGCAAATAGTTGATCGTCAAACTTCTATTAACAAGGCCTTTGATGTGGTTGATGAAGCAGTAAGGGATGGAATTAGTCTTTTTACTAATATTTTAAACAAAACTGGCATAATAAATATTAATTTATCTGATATTGCTAGTATTTTAAAAGGAGCTGGGCCAATATTTTTAGGTAGCGGCAAGGTTGATTTACAGGCTCCGGCTAAACAGGCTGGGACCAAGGCCCTAGAAAACCCCTTAATAGAAGATCTTGTTCCCCAAAAAGCAAAAAATATTATTTTTGTTATTAGCGGGCCAGAAAGCTTACCAATGTCTAAGGTGGATAATTTAGCTAATCGAATTAATAAAGAGCTAAGAACCGATGCCAGAATTATTTTTGGCACTATTATTGAGAAGAACCGTCAAAATATAGGAGTTACTTTAATTGGAACTGAGTTTAAGGAAAGATTTGAAAATGGAGATGAAAAATCTCAAAATAGTTTTTCCAATAAACGAAATCAAAAATCAGATTTTATTCGAAAAAGAGTTCGGCCTCAAAAACAGGTTAAGGCTTATGGGGAAGCAAGCCCAGAAACTAAAGAAGAGTTAATGGAAAATGGAAATTTTGAGGATGAGCTAGATATACCTGCTTTTTTAAGAAAAAAACTAAAAAAGTAATTATTAATGCCTTTTCAAGAAATTATTTGGACAAAACATGCTATATTTAAGATGCATTATTATAGATTATCCAAGCCTAAGGTAAAAAGGTTATTATATAATTATGACAGAAAGGAACGAGGCATTGCACCAAAGACCATTGCTCTTATGAAGCGAGTTAAAAAGAAAAGAGAGACAGAGATTTGGTTGATGTATGAAAAAAAAGAAAATAAAATTAAAATAATTAGTGCTTGGAGGTACCCTGGCATTACAAAAGAAAATGAATCTTTTTACATTCCCTCAGATGTTTTGGAAGAAATTAGCAAAAATAATTGATTCTAAGTTATCCACAATCCAAATTGACAATTTAAGGGAATTGTGTTATTATTAGTTTAAGTATGGAGGGATTAAAATATGCCAAAGGCATTTTTTAATTTTTTTTATTATAAAATTTTAAATTAATTGAAAAAATATGGAAAAATATTTAACTCCGCATGGAGAGAAAAAAATCAAAAAAGATTTATCTAATTTAGAAGAAAGCATTCCTGAAATTGCTGAAAGGATCTCTCAAGCAAAAGAAAAAGGAGATTTAAGTGAAAATGCAGAATACACTGCTGCTAAAGAAGAGCATAGAAGAGTTCAAGAGGAAATAGATAGATTGAGAAATCTATTAAATACTGCTAAAACCATTGAAAAAAGTGAGGGTGATAAGGTTGGTATTGGTTGTCAGGTAACAGTTGAAAAAAATGGTGATCAAAAAACATATATTCTGGTTGGTTCTGAAGAGTCAGATCCAAGTAATGGCAGGGTTTCTTATGAGTCTCCTTTGGGTCAGGCTTTAATGGATAAAAAAGTAGGCGAGGTTGCCACCTTTGAAACTCCAAAAGGGGAGATTAATCTCTCAATTATTGATATTAAGTAAATTTTAATATAAATATTAACAAGAGACAAAGCGTCTCTTGTTTTTATTTTTGCTAAATGTTATTATAAAATTAATAATTAAGTGACAATAAAGATAAGAAAATAATATGTCAAAAGAACAACAAGATAGACTTAAAAAATATAATGACTTAAAAAATCAAAATATTGATATTTATCCAGCAAATACTAATTATAGCCATACCCTAGAAAAAGCTGGTGAAAATTTTAGTGAATTAGAGGGTAAAGAAATTACCTTAGCTGGAAGATTAAATATAGTTCGCGAACATGGAAAGATAAGCTTTGCTGATTTAAAAGATGGTACTGGAGAGTTACAAATTTGCTTTCAAGAAGGAGAATTAGGGGAAAAATCTTATAATCTTTTTTTAGAGGATATTGATAGGGGTGATTTTTTAGAAGTCCAGGGGGAGCTTTTTAAAACCAGAAGAGGAGAAAAAACCCTTAAAGTAAAAAAATGGCAAATATTAGCAAAGTCACTCTCATCTTTACCAGAAAAATGGCATGGTTTAGAAGATGTTGAAAAAAGAT
>Ga0102934_1001146_pt1 | contig 18381 bp, 12 predicted proteins | sample SalPonR2_A_D1_MG_FD_78175 | JGI IMG/M metagenome (GOLD analysis project Ga0102934, IMG submission 78175) | Salt pond soil microbial communities from South San Francisco under conditions of wetland restoration - Salt Pond MetaG R2_A_D1_MG | ecosystem: Environmental > Aquatic > Marine > Intertidal... | reverse complement strand
TTAATATGCCGGATAGTTGTTTTTATCTGGAAAAAGCGCCTAAAACTCCCAAAGAGCCCCAGGCACAAAAAGATCAAAAATAATATATTTTTTAACTGTTTAATTTGCCCAATCATTCGCCCACAAGAGGCACAAATCTCACCGATAATATTCGCTCTTTATCAATTCCCTGTTCTGTTTTGGTAATGAGTACCAGATTCTGACCAAATCCATGGCCATGGGGAATTATCATCTTGCCCCCTATTTTCAATTGATCGATCAGATCCTGGGGATAATCACTAGAAGCAGCTGCAATGAGAATTCGATCAAAGGGACTTTTTTCCTGCCAACCTTTTCGCCCATTACCACATTTGAATTCATAATTATCAACATCTAGCTGCTTTAGATTTTTCCGGGCTTTTTCTATCAGTTCCGAAACAATATCAATGGCAAACACCTTTTGGGCTAATTTGCATAGAACTGCAGTTTGATAGCCACATCCAGAGCCAATTTCCAGAACTTTATGATCTTTTTGAATATCCAATTTTTCTGTCATAAAGCCTACAATATAGGGCTGAGAAATAGTCTGATTATGGCCGATTGGTAAGGGTCGGTCAGCATAGGAAAGGTGCTGATATCGGGAGTCAACAAAATGAGCCCTATCGACACTTTTCATAGCTTCGATAACATTCTCATCTTTTACATCCCGGCCAAGAACCTGCTCCTCGATCATTTCTACATTATTATCAGCATCATGTCTCATATTAGTACCTCTGCTTAAATATAGAGGGATTTTCACTAAACATCAATGAATAGACTGAAAACCTAAACTTCCTACTGTAACAAATTGCAAAAGCATCACCTGCCAAAAAGCTGCTTTCTTAAAAAATTATTCAAAATATAGGCTTTTAAAATAAATATTTAATGATTACCTTTACATTTGCTAATTTTAACAAGATACATTAGATAGTCAAGCCTAGAGGAAAATATCTTTGGAAAATAATACAAATTGATCACTTTGAATAAATTTGGTAATTAATCTAATGCGGTTATTCTCAATTATAAAAATCATAAAAAAGACATAGGGTGAAATATGGGACTTAAGCAAGTATTCAAAATAATTGGCATTTTTATAATAATTTCAATATCATTAGTAGCCGAGGTTTATGAACTTAATCTGGATAAAAGTCTAGAGCGGGCCATGAACCAGAGTTATCGAATGCGGACACTACGAGAGGACCTCAAGCAGGCCGAGTTTCAACTCAAAGCCGCCACTCATATGTTTCGAACCAATGTGGATTTGAATTTTACACTTCCTAATTATACTGAAACTATTCAGCAATTTCAGGATAGTCTGGGAACCTATTATACTCATCTAAAGCAATCAATTTATGAAGGCAATCTGCGCATAAGTCAACCTCTACCAACTGATGGTAATGTTTACATTGAAAGCGGAGTGTACACTTTACAGGATTTTCACAGAGGTAGAACTGACGCCAAACTTTCCACCAGTATTGGTTTTACTCAACCTCTAGAAGCCTTTTTCACCTATAATAGCCTTAAAGCTTCGCTCAAAGAATCTCGACTAAATTATCAGAGGCAGCAAAAACAGCTGGATAGGGCCAGATTAGATATGGAATACAGAATTACGAGCTCTTTTTTTCAACTTGTAAAATCCAGAGAACGCAAAAAAATTTCCCATCAGGCTCTTGCCAATCAACAAGAAGCCTATAATCTTGCTGTCAATAAATATAAAGCCGGAGTTATTCCAGAAGTCCAGGCTCTCCAAATGGAGGTTGATCTTGGCCAGGCACAAAACACTTTTGAAACCAACCGTGCCAGTGAGAGACAGGTAGCTAATGATTTTAAACAGGTTCTCAATATTGCGCTCTCTGATTCAGTTGCACTTAATTACAACCTGGAATACGAAACTGTCTTTGTCAATAGAGAAAAAGCTGTCGGACTTGGATTACAAAATCGTCTTGAGATTCAGGAACAGAATATCAATAAACAGCTGGCAAAACTTGATATAAAAAGACGAAAAGTGGATGGTCAGGTAACTGGTAGGATCTCCGGTTATTATGACTTCCAGGGAGTAGAAACTGATATGCTTCATCCCGTTTACCTAGACCTATTTGAGGGTGCTTATCGCAATCTTTCTGATCGCCCCGGAAATCGAGGCGTTTCTCTTACTCTATCTATTCCGGTCTGGGATTGGGGCGTAAATGAAGCCCGCGTAGAAGCCGCCCGTTCCCGATTGAGGCAAGCTGAATATGCTCTGCAAAATGAAAAAGTTAATGTAAAGAAGGATATTATCGCAACTGTTGATGAACTTAAAACAAGTTTAAACAATTTGAAACTACTGGAAAAAAATGTAAAAGTGGCCGAAAAAAGTTATAACATTAGCAAACAAAGATTTGCCAATGGTGATATAAGCAGCCAGGAACTGGCCCTGGAAAGAGATCGGTTAAACAATACTTACATTTCTCACCTGGAGGCCTTTATAAGTTATAAACTTGCTATAGCAGATTTAAAAAGAAAGACCTTTTACGACTTTAAAAATGATAGGTCAATTTTATAGATTTTTTTAGAACTGAGTTTGAGTTTACTGGATATCATGTAAAAATTAAGATATTAAATACTAACCCAATTATCTAATTTTTAATAATATTTGAACTACTATTTCTTAGCAATACTTTTAAGATAATATATAAAAATCTGTTATTCTAATACATAATCTACCCTGACGATGAATCGTAATCCAATTCATAAAATAAACAAATAATTTACTTAATCAGATCAGATTTAAATTCTTTCAAAATTAAAGGTGTAACTCTGAGGTCTCCCAAAGATACGGAATATAAAAGTTGCTAATTTTTTTTGAAAGAGTGATCTGCAGATTAATGAACTGTAATAATGAACTAACAATTTGAGCCCCGACTCTCAAGAGACACCCATTTGGTCGAGTGCCGATTTCCTTAACTAGTATTACTGGTTCATTGTTCGCAAAAATTCCCGGTTGTTCTTGGTTTTTTTCATCTTATTACGCAGAAATTCCATAGCCTCGATAGGATTCATTTCCGTAAGCAATTTTCGCAGAACCCAGATTCGTGACAATTCAGCAGCGGAAAGGAGTAGTTCTTCTTTTCTGGTACCTGTCTTATTGATGTGCATAGCAGGGAAAATTCGCTTATCACTAAGTCTTCTATCCAGTACCATTTCCATGTTACCGGTTCCCTTGAATTCCTCAAAAATCACATCATCCATACGACTGCCAGTTTCGATCAAAGCAGTAGCAATAATAGTCAAACTACCACCTTCTTCGATATTTCGGGCAGCACCAAAGAAGCCTTTCGGCATCTGCATAGCATTAGCATCAATTCCACCACTTAATATTTTACCACTGTGGGGAACAACAGCATTGTGAGCGCGAGCCAGACGAGTTACACTATCAAGCAATATAACTACATGATAGCCCATCTCAATAAGGCGTTTGGCCTTTTCAAGGACCATTTCAGCTACTTCAATCTGTCGTTCCGGTGGTTCATCAAATGTGGAACTAACAACTTCTGCGTCAACTGAGCGCTCCATATCAGTAACCTCTTCAGGACGCTCATCAATAAGAAGAACAATCAGAATTACTTCGGGATGGTTGATTGTGATACTGTTAGCAATCTGTTGCAATAGAATGGTTTTACCGGTTTTGGGCTGAGCCACGATCAGGCCTCTCTGCCCTTTGCCAATTGGACAAAGAAGATCCATAATCCTCATGGAGAGATTCTTGCTGTCATTGGTTTCCATTTGCAACCTGCTCTCTGGGTAGAGCGGAGTCAATTGTTCAAAGGGAGTAATATTTGGAATTTTATCCGGTTCCAGCAAGTTCACAGCTTCAACCCGCAAAAGAGCATAATATTTCTCTTTTTTCTTGGGTTCCCGAATAAAGCCATAGACCTTATGCCCGGTTTTCAATCCAAACTTTTTAATCTGCGAGGGGGAAACATAAATATCATCAGCACCCTGCAAATAGCTGAATTTTTCCGATCTTAAAAATCCATAGCCTTCCTTCATAACTTCCAGTGTTCCAGATCCAAACATGTAGCCCTGTTTTTCTGCTTTTGCTTTCAGAATCTTCAGAATGATTTCATTCTTCTTTTTGCCTTTGTAGTTCTCAACACCCATGTCCTTAGCAATTTCTGTCAGATCTTTTAACTTTTTCGATTTTAATGTTGAAATCGATAAATCAGTACTCATAATTTATTCCTCTTGTAATTCCTATATTTTTCGTATTAAATTTTAAAAGAAAAGGTAAATCAGGAATGATTTAGCTGCCAGTAATATTAAAACATTTTTTAATAATATCCAAACTATTTTTAATAATTTTAATATACCTGATTTTTTCTTTCTTCAATCCCACTTACCCACTTAATGCTTTACAAATTATAGATTTTAAAAAATTCATAATGTTAATTAATTTAGTTTAACATTGCTTTTTTATCATTATTATAAATCAAATTTATAATAATGATTTCATTAGAAAATTTCATAAACATAACTGGCCAATCCATGCGTACCGATTATCAGCCATATTATACCCTCCTTTCCATGTTTATAATTTTTAATATACTTCAAATCTCTGATTCTGCTTATTTTAACATCCGCATATTCATTTCTCCAGTAATTATAGAGCATCTCACTGTCATAATATTCTTCACCCTTTAAAGGGAAAGTATAGATTTCTGAATGGGATTGTTTTAGCAAGTCACCAATTTTTTTATAATCCTTACTCTTTTTAAGAGCAATTACCACTTTTATTTTGTGCTCCGGATAGATTTCATGTAAATTATTGAGAACAGAATGAATTGCCTGCGGATTATGACCAACATCATAGTAAACAAACGGATCCCTATTGATCAATTCAAACCGGCCTTTTAAAGATGTGTTTTCAATTCCTTTTCTTATATCTTCAGCCCTATTCACTTCGTCTATCAAAGACACTGTTTGCACTGCGGTTTGCAAATTGTCAATCTGAAAATCACCGATTAAATTAAAATGAACTCTGTCTAAATTAATATTATCATATTGAATATCCAATAGCTGTCTATCACCATTCATGTCTTTAATATAAATATTAATATTATCAGGAGCATAAAAGAGCGTTGCTCCTCTATTATGGCTCACTTCTTTTAAAAGTTCCAAAACCTCAAAATTTTGTTTTCCGACAGCACCTTTTTTGTTTGCTTTGATAATTCCCGCTTTTTCCCGGGCAATTTGCAAAATTGTGTCTCCTAAAAATTCCTGATGGTCAGTACCAATCCTTGTAATAGCAAAAACCTGAGGATAAACAACATTAGTAGCATCAAAGCGCCCGCCCATGCCGGTTTCCAGAACAGCATAATCGACCTTTTGATGCCGAAAATAATCAAGAGCTAGACAAGTAACCGCTTCAAAATGTGTCAATTCATTTTTAAAAATTAAGTCTTCATATCTTCCAAAAAAGTATTCTATATATTCAGTTTCAATGGTTTGTCCATCGACTTTGATACGGTCATTAAACTCTAGCAATTCTGGCGATGTATAAAGACCGGTTCGAAAGCCACTTTCTTTTAATATATTAGCGATTAAGGCAGTTGTGGTGCCCTTTCCGTTTGTCCCGGCTACATGGATGTTTTTGTAAGTATTCTGCGGGTTGTCCAAAGCTTTAAGAGTAGCAACAGTTCTAGACAAACCGGGTCTAATACCCTTTTTTTTCAATTTATCTAATAAGGATTCAAAATTCAAAAGTGTCTCTTGATTTATATACAATTAATAAAAGGTACTGAAATAATCTGGCTTTGTCAGCATATCTGTCAGAAAGGCTCACATCAATCCGAATCTGCTAATTGAATGATTACAAATTATATGACAATAATATCAAATATTTACACAAAGGCTATTATACTCGCCGTTCTTTCACAGGCTGGCTTCAACCTGCTCCTTATATTCCAAAATACTTTTCGCCGTTGATCTAGCAATCTTTTCTCTATACCAGCCTTTGGTCAACTTTTCTGCTTCCTGTCGATTGGTAATATAACCCATTTCAATCAGCAATTTGGGCATAGAGGCACCAATCAAGACAATAAACCCAGCTTGCTTTACACCGCGACTATTCTGAGTCAGATCAGATTTATAAGCATCATTGAGAATCTTAGCAATTTTTTCGCTGTCTTTCATATTGGCGGTATGGATCATATTAGCAAGAATATTTTGTTTATAATTCTCATACCGTTTTTGGGCTTCTTTACTTTCGTATTTTATTACTGCATTCTCTTTTTTGGCCACCCGAATGGCATCTTTGGCTTTTCCAGGCCGCAATAAATAGATCTCAGTGCCTCGGACTCGCCGTGAATCACAAGCATTAACATGAAAACTCAGGAAAAGATCACCTTTCACCTTATTTGCTTTTTCAGTTCTTTTCCAGAGAGGAACGAAAGTATCAGATTTCCTGGTATAAATCACATTAATATCGCCCCTATCTTCCAGAATTTTGCCAACCCTTTTAACGACATCAAGGACAATATCTTTCTCATAGACTCCGAGATTCCCATTTCCTATAGTGCCAGGATCTTTTCCACCATGGCCGGCGTCCAGAACAATTGTATTGACACCCCACTGCTGACTGATCTCTTTCAATATATCTTCACTCAAAGGTAAAAATAGTGATACAACAATCTGACCATTTCGACTATCAAAATACATATCCTTGTCAACAAATTTGCGGGTCAACTTAAACCCCAGAATTGTTGACTGTCCTTTGTTTGTAGCTTCTACCCGAGAAATCGATTCAACAGGATTGCTGGCTATGAATCTACCTGGATCGCCAGTGCCTTTGTAAACTGTCAAATAGAACCACTCATCTTTTCTAAAAAAACCGGATAAATTTTCAGCACTACATTGTCCATCCACATCTATTCTGATAACCAATCCATTCTTTTTGTGTTGATAATGAATGTCTTTCAGTTTTACATCGTACCCGGGTGGCACATCTTTCGAAGGTGTGGGTTTAACTTGATCTGCCACTGTCGCAGGCGAACCAGACAACACAATCTGCTTTTTTGCTCCCGAATCTTCCAGAGAATAGCTCAGCTGGGAATAGACTACATTTTTTAGAATGCTTAAAAATGAGTAGGCCGGAACATAAAGTTGACCTTCCACCAAAAGAGCGGAGCTAGTCATCTTTTTGATCTGTTTACCAAAACTTAAATAAGGACTTCCGGCAGTTATTTTGAGGTGTTTTTTGGGGAAATAGAGAACTTTTTTGCCAAGAGGATTGTTTTCATAGACACGAATCTGATTTTTCTTAGCAAAGGCATCAACAGAAAAATAGGCCGTATTATCAAGATATACCTCTTGCAACTTTGTGATCAACTGGGACGTTTCCGGATTAATGATTGTAACAGTGCTATGCCCGCTGACCACGAAAGCAAGAATAAGAAAAAATGCTAGATAGGTCTTGATAGAAATATATATTCTTTTCATAAGACTATAAATTAACTTCGAATTGCAGTTCAAAAACTGTTTTTTGATTCCAATTGGCTTGTTTTACACGCTTCTGCTCCACATAACTGCCTACAAAATATAATAGAAATAATTCATTAATTCTATAATTAATTGTCAAGAAAAATCTTTGCCCTGTACCATACAACATTGGCAAATTAAAATGAAAAGGGATCCCCGGTTCGTATAGATAGACTCGAGAATTAAAATTGTCAGTAAAAAAATTGGTCGTCCCAACATCAATTGTAATTTGATCCATATCTATTTCAACGGCATTGCTCATCCCAAATCCACTTTGAATTTCGCTGTTCTGAACCTGATTATAAACCAGGCGGGATACAAGTTCGATTTGTGAGGTTAAAATTAATACATTCTTAAGTTTGATCTGTTTTTTTAAATTTTGAAAATAAACATCACTATAATACTTTTCATTAATCTGTTTATATTTCAACCAAAATTTACAGCAGTCCTCGAAATATTTATACAGACTAACCACCGTTTCTGTTCCATAGGGAGCATGGCTTCCATATTTCACAGCTATCAGTCGCCTGAAAAAATCTACATAACCACTCATTTTCACTCCGCCTGGAATATTTACAGCTATTCCAAAATTTAGGCCCGTCTCGTTTTGCAATTCTCCTGAAAAATATCTGCCTGCGCTACCCATATCGCTGAAATATTCGGTGCCCAAATAGCGATAACCGGCCCCAATTGTTATCCTTTTCCGATCAAGCAACAAACCTATCTTGCAAGATCGGCCACCATTATCCCGAAAAGCATATTCGCCTGAAAAAATCCAGTCTTGTATTTTGAATTGATGCTGAAGCGAACCCAAAACCAGATTTCTGCTATCTATTTCAGAATATTTTTTGGAATAATTGGTATAATAGCCAAGCAGTCCTACTCTGTTGTGACCAAACTGATAAACAGTTCCCATACCATAATGGTTTTGTAGCAAATTATTTCTTCTCTCGATCTGTCCTTCTGTCACATGTTGTCCTGTTGTGCTAATGCTTTGAACGATTCCATTTTCAATGGTTGCATCCCGGTATCTTCTTGACCAGAATGGATAGAATCGCCACTTTCTCTTTTCATAACTAATAGACGTTCCCCAAAAATGGCCAGCCGGGCTTGAACTGGTAGTGTTATAGAATCCAGGCGAACCAATTTTAATATTGCGGGAAGGGCTAGGCAGCCGCATATTGAAAAGGCTGCTAGAAACAACCAGGCCATAACCCCAGTTAAACTTGTAACTTCCTGCATATATTTGCATTACATCTTTAATAATAGGCCATCGCAAAGTAAAATTGCAATAATCCCAGACATCCCTCTCGCCTTTATCCCAATCAGTGACTCCACCAATAAACCCACCTTGAGGAAATTGGAGATGAATCTTTTGGCCATTACTGAAGTATTTCATCCCAGTGGAATCTTTGACGAATTTATTATAGAATTTGTAATCACTGGCAAGATCAGTACTCTGATCAAACAGAATGAACATTTTGACAGCCCTAATTTCCGAACTATTCAAACCGGATTCATCCTGCATTTTCTGCCAGTTATTTACCGATATGTTTTTTGATTTTAAATCTACCAGGACTTCGATAATATCATCATTGAGAGGCAATTGCCTTATATCTTCCTCCCCGCACTGCGTCCAAATTAGGCGATTGTTTAGATAATTTTCCATGATTTCCTGAAGACTGGCATCTGAATTTTCATCCAGCTGTAAAATTTCCTCAGAAAAAACATCCGAATAAAGAAAATTGATTAAACAAAGTCCAATTATAAGGACAAATTTTATTTGATTGCAAGTTTGCATCCAAAATATATTGTATGCGCCAGATCTTGGTGGGAGCGGTAAGCTGCGCTGACCTCCAAAGTTTTCCATTCAAAACTCAGTCCATAGGAATAGCGGTCAGGGTTGAATTGCATACCGGCCAGAACATCTATATTCTTGACTAAAGTAAGTTGTGAACCAAACCGGGTAACAAACGGATAGATTGTATCTTTGTAAATTTCTGCAGCCAAAAGAATTTTGGGAATCGGGTTCCATTTTACACCGCTACAAAAAACCCGGGGTAAGGGTTCGCCATTTTTCCATAATTGAGCGCCGTTTACATTCTGAAAAAGCAGGCTAATCGCCAAATTATCCCGAAGGTGAAATATGCTCCCTGCATCCAACGCCAGACTCCAGGTTCTGTAATAATCTTTTATAGATAGGTTGTAGGTATTGACACCCACAGCGACTGTGATCTTTTGCTGAAACTTGTGAGCATAGCCAACGGAAATCTGGCTTTCATTATAAAACTTGTCGCCAAATGAATACATACGGAACCCTAGAGCATAATTCTGGTTACGATTCCAGGATAGATTTACGGCTTTGTAAGCTAGTTCATTCAGACCAAATAATTTGGTATAATTAGCCCTAAAATTAAGGCCATATTCTTCAGTCAAAGTAGCAAAATTAAGACCTGCTGGCAAAATTGAGATTATATTGCCACTGGCGATATTGCTGGGATTGATCATTTGCACTTCAAAGGCTGCCGATAGAGGAATTCCAAATACCACTAGAATCAGCACAACTCTAAGGAATATTGCTTTCATTTTCTAGAATCTCGTTAAATTTGCCACACTTACTGTAACACAACTTTGTAAATTTATCAAAATGATGAATTTATCAAAAGATTTTTTTGGGAATGTTTTTAATGGCTTCAATGTTAATTCTACTGAATCTTTCCTGGTTGAGTTTTTTGCAAGAACTAAACATTTTCAAGAGAATGGATAAATCGAAACTGTATTTCTTGCCTCAATTGGGTTACAAAATTCAATTTCATCACGAAAGTTGGAGAGCCAGCGAGATATGAAGGAAATTCCAAAAAAAATAAAAACGGAGTAAGGAGAAATAAAGAAAGGCTTTGCAAAAATTATAAGCTTGCCTAGCAGAGAATATTCGTTTTTATATAGTTTTGTAAATATTTTGTACCAATTTGCTAATTGGGAAGTATTATCAAGATTTTAAGATTCGAGCATTGCGGTCAGGATATCCGGCGTCTTTGATCTTTTTGACGGCTGCGTCAACATCATAGTCCAGATATCGGGTGGTGATAATTTGTTCCTCGAGATCGTAAATCACATATTTGGCTTTTTTATTGGAGCTGCGAGGCTGCTCAATACTACCAGCATTGATTATATATTTGTGTTTGTCGTCGAGTTTAAATTTATGATTGTGAAATCCGGTCAACGAGATATTCATATCCTTCTTGTTGAATTTAACTACCTTTTGAATATGGGTATGTCCGATAAAAGCGATTTTCTCTTCCATTTCAAGCATGCGGTTTAATAACTCATATTTAGACTGATAGGAAAGATAAATATCAACGGAATCGGGTGGCATACCGTGAACAAAGCGACAACTTCGGAAGATCTTCACTTTTGGCAGGCTTTTGATCCAGGCAATAACTTCATCGCTTAACATTTTCTTGGTTATTTGAAAGGATTGATAAGCAGTAGGACTAAAATTGTTTACAAGAGTAGGATCGAAAAATGGATATTCATGATTCCCAATAATTGTTTCAATATCAGAGTCCATGATCTTGCGAGCGACCTGCTCAGAATCAGCACCATAATCAATAAAATCACCTAAATTATAGATTTTATCTACATTCTGCTCAGCAATGTCAGCAAGAGCCGCTAGAAAGGCTTCCATATTTCCATGAATATCAGAGATTACAGCAATACGCATAACTTTCGACGTTTTTAAATATTCCTAGTTTGATTTTTATTAAATTTTTAAATCAGTTTGTCTGTAAATTTTTCTGCCAATAATTTATAAAAATAGACAAAAATTACACTGTTTCAGATTTGAAAATATGTTTGAAATCCAATTCACTGGTATTCACATCTTCAAACAAAGAAGCGACCTCCGCTTCATTATCAATAAATACTTCCAGAATATCAGGATCAAAATGCACTGGTTCAACCCGACCATCACCTTTAGTAATAATTTCCATAGTTTTTTGATGGGAAAAGGGCTTTTTATAAACTCGCTTGCTTCGCAGAGAATCATATACATCAAGAATTTTAATAATTCGGCCGGAAAGAGGAATTTTATCGCCTTTCAGATTGTCAGGGTAGCCTGTTCCGTCGTAATTTTCATGATGAGTCAAAGCGATTTCAGCAGCCATTCTTAACATTTCCGAGTCTGAGTCTTTTAATATTTTGTATCCCTGAGAAGTATGCTTTTTTACAATTTCGAACTCTTCTTTGGTTAATTTATCCGGCTTTGTCAAAATTTTGTCAGGAACAGAAATTTTTCCGATGTCATGCATAGGGCTAGTAAAATATATTCGCTCCTGCATTTTTTCTGACAATCCTAGCTGTTTGGTCAGATAGGCCGCCAGACTGCTCATTCTGACCAGGTGTTTTCCAGTTTCTGGATCTTTATACTCTGCTGCCAATGAAAGACGATAAATTGTGTTAATATAGACAGATTTAATCTTATCATTGGCATCTTCCAGATCCTCCATTGTAGAGCGAAGCTCTCTGGTTTTTCTCTGAACCTCACTTTTCAATTCCTTATTGTAATTTTTCAGCATTTTGGAATATTCACGCAATTTGAGCATATTATTTACGCGCAGATGAAGCTCATTTATATTTACAGGTTTTGTCAGAAAATCATTGGCACCGGCTTCTAGTCCTTTAATCTTACTGTCATTATCTTTCAGGCCGGTCAAAAATATTACAGGAACATCGGAACTGTTCTCATGACTTTTTAAGGTTTCACAAACTTCGTAGCCATTAGCTTTGGGCATATTTACATCGAGTAGAAAAAGATCATAGTCCTGAGTTGTGCCCTTTTCAATGGCTGCATTACCATCGGAAACCTGGTCAACCTCATAATCACCTTTCATAACAAGCATCTCAGAGATCATTTGGGCTATATCAACTTCATCATCTGCAATCAATATTTTGGCCATATTATTTTCCTTTGATGGAGAACCCATCTTATTGTCTTTGGAATCCATCTCTATTATAGACCTCCCATGAAATTCATTTTACCCCAAAATAGAGGAATCCACAATATTAATCCAAGTAGTTAATTTTCAATTAAAAGGAGAGTCCAGATTAGGTTCAAATGCCTTATATTTTGCGCCCAACTTTTTTATTCTGGAAATCTTTACTTTCGGATCATGCGGGTAAATAACTCTCCAGTTGCCTTCCCAGGCTTTCTGAACAATTTCTTTTTTTTCTTTGACAAAATCAACAGGAAAAAGCTCAAGGCTGCTAATCCAGGTGGTTTTAACATTATAATGGAGAGGAAAAAGATCGGCACAAAAGAAAACAGGTTGTTGATCATCATCTATCAATACGTGTTGTTGCCCCGGAGTGTGACCATTAGAAATAAGCAATTCAATCCCGGGAAAAATTTCCTCGGGTCCATCGATTAATTTTAAAAGGCCATCGTCATAGAGGCTCTTGTAATTAAGCGGAAGGAAGCTATTTCTATCAAGTATAGAAGGTGACTGAACCCAATTATAATGATCTTTTTGTACATAATAAGTGGCATTGGGAAAAGCCGGCTGAATTTGACCATTTTCCCGAATCACATTTCCCCCACAATGGTCAAAATGCAAATGAGTATTGATCACATCGGTAATATCTTCGAAATCAAGTCCAATATTTTGCAGTGCTTTTTCCAGGTTATAGTTAGTATAGTCAACTTTGTAAATCTGGCGCATTTTATCGCCCAGAAGATTTCCAGCCCCAGTTTCTACAAGAATTTTGCGGTCATCGCTCTTGATCAAAATCGAGCGCAAAGCCATTTCCATTCTATTTTTGCTATCAGTTTCAATTTTTTTGCTCCACAATGCTTTTGGAATTAATCCAAAAACCACTCCGGCATCGAGGGCAAAGCGTCCTGTTTCCAGTATATATACTTCATATTGGCCGGCTTTCAGCATAATTTTTCTCCGGTTTAATTGTTCTCAAACCTGGCGCCCTGATAAGAATCGCGCTGTTTCAATTTTTCTTTAATAGCCGCCAGAATCTGAAATTTGTTCATTTCCCAATCAGGAGCAATCAAAGTATCGCCCCGAGCATCTCCCATCAGGCGCTGAATGACAATATCACCGCGCAGACGCTCCAGATATTCCACGATAAAATCAATCCATTCCTGATCGGTGAACAATTCAAAAGGCTCTTGTTCATATATTTCGGCTAATTTTGTATTTTTGACAATATGCAAATGATGAAGTTTAACAGCGTCAATTTCAAGGCGATTGAGGTAGTCAACTGACTCCATCATTTCCTCACGAGTTTCAGTTGGGAAGCCAAGTATATAATGACCGCTGACATGAATATTTTTTTTCTTAATGGCCTGAATTGTTTTGCGGGTTGTCTGAAAATCATGGCCACGATTAACCCATTCCAGAGTTTTGTCATAGACCGATTCAATCCCGATTTCCAGAGAAACATATTTATCCTGATTAATCTCATCCAGAAGGGATAAGGTTCGGTTGTCAATGCAATCCGGGCGGGTACCGATACAGATTCCAACGACTCCTTGATACTGCAGAGCTTTTTTGTAAAGGGATTCTAGCTTTTCTACAGGTGCGTAGGTATTGGTATAACTTTGAAAATAGACCAGATATTTGTTGACATTGCGTTTTTTTAATCTGTGGATGCCCTTAGTTATTTGATCATCAAGACTATCAATTTGCCGATCAGAAGGGCTAAAACTGGTGTTGTTGCAGTAGATGCAGCCACCTGTGCTGATCGTACCATCACGGGTGGGACAGGTAAATCCAGCATCAAGGGAAACTTTGTAAACTTTTTCACCGAATTTATTCTTTAAATAATGGCTGTATTTATAATATCGATCCATGATTGGAAATTCCATAAATGGGTCACCCATTTCACCTATAAATCGGAATAGGTCTTCTTTTTGAACAAATAAAACATTAGAGCAATTGAGCCAATGTACATTTTTTTCATCACATCAAAATCACCAATTTTTCTAAGATCGCTGACCTTTTTTCTCTTTTTGTAAATTTTGAAAGGATGGAGTAAAATCCAGCCATGAGCTTTCAGCACTGCAAGTGACCGCTTGTAATCACCTTTAAGAAGAGAAGTAAAAATGCTCAGCCAATCCAGAACAAGGCGCATTGGTGAAAGATAGGCAGTTGTAAAAAGTTTGAAATTACTTAACAAAGTAACCAGGCTGTTTCGGTGATTAAGGTATTTTTTCAAAAATGTCTCAGCACCCAGTGTATATCCGGAGCGGTGCCAAATTATAGATTGTGGTTCATACATGATTTCATAGCCCATTAAATGTAAACGCCAGTCAAGATCAATTTCTTCCATATGAGCGAAATAATCTTCGTCAAATAGGCCGGCTTCCAGCAAAATATCGCGGCGGGCTAAAAAAGCTGTCCCCGAAGCCCAAAATATTTCCTCAGGCTTATTATACTGATCATCATCAACTTCGATGTGTTCAAAAAATCGCCCGCGGGCAAAGGGGTAACCAAAAATATCCATCTCACCTCCGGCAGCTCCGGAGTAATCAAATTTTCCATGATTTTGGTGGGATAAAAGGCGCGGCTGAACTGCCGCAATATTATCCGATGATTTTATTCGATTGAGAAGATGTTCAAGCCAGCCTTTTTTATGAAGCGTATCATTATTTAAAATTAGAACATAAGGTGTATCTGCTGCTCTAATTCCTGCGTTACAGCCACCGGCAAAACCCAGATTTTCGCCCATTTTGAGAATTTCAACATCAGTAAATTTACTCTCGGCCATTGCAACGCTAGAGTCTGTAGAGCCATTATCAACCAGAATAACTTTGAGTGGAATTATTGAATTATCTTCAAGCGACTGAAGGCAATCCTGTAAAATTTCAACCCCGTTATAATGGGGAATAATTGCAGTTATTTCAGCTTCCCGGGATATTGGCAACTGCTGCTCCTCCTTTAAGAAGTTGAATCAGCAGTTATTTGGTCTCGGCGGGTTTTGAGATTATTCAACATACGTTGAGCAGTCTTGTCGCCCGGATTTTTGGATACCCAATCTTCCAGGATATCAACTGCTTTACCATATTGCTGATTTTTCTCGTAAGCCATAACCAGTAATCCCAGAACCTGGGGATTGTCTTTGTTTTTGGCTGAAAGTTCTTCCAGTATTTCAATTGCCCGTTTATAATCCTCGATTCCATACAAAAGATTCTGAGCATATTTAAGTTTTTTGTCCAGAGAAGCATTACCTTGATCCATATAGGAATCTATTTTTTTACGGACATTCTGCGGGCCTTCATATTTCTGCATCAGGCTATCATAAGGCTGACCGGTTTGTTCGGAAAGACCTTCCAGAGCCCGATGATATAGCAGGCTGAACTGGATAGATAGATCTTCATTGCGCATGGGGAAAATCTCTTCTGGCATTCTTGTTTCCATAGCATCGAGAAGTGTAACTACTTCTTTGTAATTCTGATTGCGCATACCTTTGGCAGCCAGTTGAAAGAAACTAGAGCGGTAATTCCCCACCAGTTTACGAGCATCATTATTAAAGTAAACATCCGAATTGTTAAGATTTCTGTACTGATAGACCTCCAGGATATTTTCTTTCATTTTCTCTTCATTGAGACGGTCAACTTTGTAAGGATAAAGCTTATAAGCCAGACCTTCCATTTGCAAGTAGCCGGCTTTTCGCAGTCCAATCAGGTTATCATGAGAAACAGTAACTGCAAAGTAGATTGGTAGTTCCCAGTTATTAGCCTGGATAATCTGCCAGATCATCAGATCCTGAACACGAATACCCTGTCCCTGAATAGTGGGTTCCATTTTCCATTTCATCGGTGGTAACGAATCAGGAGTGCTGGCCTTTACTGTACGGGCTTCCCAGCGCTGTGGATGGAGCCGATTTTCTATCTGCTGGTCACTAAGACCAACTTTAATTTTAGGTTCAATTGTTCGAAGCTGCTTGATGTACCAGTGCGTGTTGAGTAGGCTGAGATTAACAACCTTAACGTCTTTGCGCACCTCTTCAACCTGTTGTAAATACCAGAGCGGAAAGGTATCATTATCACCATTTGTGAAAATAATTCCGCCTTCTTCACATGTATTCAAAATATTATATGCATAGTCCCAGGCTACATAATTACCACTGCGGTCATGAGTATGGTAATTGGCTCTGAGTAAATTGAGGGGAAGAAAAATAATCAGCAAAGCAATCACCGTCCAGGTAAGCGGTTTTTTGAATTTTGCCATTTTCAAATTTTTGACTTTTCGAATCAATTCCGAGGCCCCGACTCCGATCCAGATCGAGAAGGCAAAGAAAGAGCCGGTGTAGGAATAGTCACGCTCACGAGGCTGAGGATCTTTTTGGTTTAAATATAGCAGAATCATGAAACCAGTAAACAGAAATAAAGCCAGAACAGCCAGAGCGTGTTTTTTGTCTCTTTCAAAATGGCTAAAAGCACCATACAATCCAATCAAGAGAGGTAAAGGTAGCAAGAATTCAAAAGGATTGACATCACCGCCATCCTTTCCAGCAAACTGCCAGAGAAAATAGCGAATATACATTTTCTTGATCTGATAATCCCAGAGAAAGTAGAGATCACCTCTGTTTTGATATTTTTTGCGGGCTTCCGGTGATTGTAAATTTTGCGGATTATTTCGATCAAATATATCAGTGAAGGAGCGGCGTCCATATTGTTCACGCTCCAGATAGGAAATCGCTCTTTCAATAGTGTCAGGATCATTTTCATCAATGGCCGGATCCTGATTGCTTCGAATAATTATCATTGTAAAAGTAGAATAGCCGACCGTTACCAGCAATAAGCTCATCAGAACTACAGCAAGGATATTTTTCTTTGATTTAACTGCCCAGACTGTGGCAAAAACAGCAAGTATTAAAACGGCTATAAGAGCAGTCAGTCCGCCCCAGTGAATAATTTTGGGAATTCCCCGGATTATTCCAGAATTAATGATCAGAAAACCCAAACTAGCGATAAAGGCCATTATAACATTGGTTGAATGTTCTTTATAACGATCCTTGCTGGAATATTTATTGAGCAGAAAATAGCCGCCCATAAAAAGACCAAGCGTAACAGCACCTATTATCAGCATATGTTCATCAGGATTGGGTACCGAGGAATAGACAACATAAAACAAAATACCTGATATAGCAACACCAATGACAATGTCGCCGACCATCCACCACAAGGAAGAAACTTCATAATATTTAAAATACATTATCACTGCAATCACAAAGATGATCAGCAAACTCAAAAGATGGATTCCGATCGATAGACCAATAATATAAGCAATGAATAATAGATATCTTTCATGGCCCGCTTGTCCTGCTTTTTCCTCCCATCGCAGAGTTAACCACATTACAAGGGAGGTTAAAAAAGTAGAAAAAGCATAGACTTCAGCTTCCACTGAATTGAACCAATGACTATCAGTAAAAGCAAAAGTCATTGCACCAACAAAAGCACCGAAATATACCGACAGCCGATTAATATCCTTGGTCATGTCAACATAGCGCTTGAGAAATTTGACAATTATCAAATAGAGAAAAAGAATAGCCAGAGAGGCCACAATCGGTGAAATTAAATTTACTCTGTAACCAATATTTTCGCCGAGTGGTAAAATCGAAAAAATCCTGCCGATTAATAAATATAGCGGTGTTCCCGGCGGATGGGGCACTCCCAGAATGTGGGAGACAGCAATATATTCGCCACAATCCCAGAAAGAGACAGTGGGTGCCACAGTCAGCATCTTTACAATATAAGCGAATAGAAAACTAAAAGAGGCCAGGATAATTTTTAAAGGGTCACGTTTGAAGGTATTTTGTAATTTTTTCATA
>Ga0102934_1001145_pt1 | contig 18382 bp, 17 predicted proteins | sample SalPonR2_A_D1_MG_FD_78175 | JGI IMG/M metagenome (GOLD analysis project Ga0102934, IMG submission 78175) | Salt pond soil microbial communities from South San Francisco under conditions of wetland restoration - Salt Pond MetaG R2_A_D1_MG | ecosystem: Environmental > Aquatic > Marine > Intertidal... | reverse complement strand
TTTAGAGAAAGCAAACAAAGAAGGTATTGAAGTAACGGATTCTGATGTAGACAGAAGACTTAACGAAGCTATAAAAAATGTTACCTCCCAATTTCCCTCTTATGATCAATTTCTTCAGGCACTAAAAAGTCAGGGTTTGACTCTGGAACAACTAAAATCACAGTATAGAGAACAAATATCAAAACAGATAAAAAAACAAACAATTTTGAACCAGGAAGTTTTTTCTGATATATCCGTAACGAATTTCGATCTAAAAAATTATTACGAAACTCATACAGACAGTCTTCCCACAAGACCAAGGACAATGAAAATTGGTGTTATAAAAGTAGGAGCAAAAGTAGGCAAAGAAAATTTGGATAAAGCTCTGGAAAAAATTAAAATGATTCAGAATGAGCTTGATAAAGGTAAAAATTTTAGCAAATTGGCAAGAGAATATTCTGATTGTCCTTCAGGAAAAAATGGTGGAAACCTGGGTTATTTTTCCCGAGGCTCTATGGTAAAGCCATTTGAAGATGTTGCTTTTGATCTGGAAGTGGGCAAAGTAAGCGAACCGGTGAAAACCAGATTTGGATATCATTTGATTAAAGTAGAAGAAAAGAAACCAGGAGAAATTAAAGCCAGCCATATCCTTATCAAAACCGGTGTTGGTGAAAAAGATAAATCAGTAGCCAAAAGTGAAATACAGGAAGTAAAAACAAAACTCGAACAAGGCGGTGATTTCGAAAATACAGCTGAGCAATATTCAGATTCATTAACCACTACTGGCTTACAACGAATCACGGAAGTGCCAGTCAATCAAATTGAGCAATTCCCCCTATTTTCTGATACATTAAAAAACCTTCAAGAAGGCGAAATCTCAAGTATATTAAATGATGATAGTGATTATTATATTTTCAAAAACCTGGGATATGAAAAAGAAAGACCCTATACTTTTGATGAAGTTTCTCAACAGCTAAAAAATGTTGTGCGGCAGGAAAAACAGCAAGAAGCCTTGGAAAACTGGATTGAAGAATTGAAAAAAGAGATTTACGTTAAAAAATTCTAATTAGAAAATTAATATTATAAAAAATTATTGGTGGGCTATTTGCTTGGCTCACCTTTTTTATTTAAATAAACTAATCTTTATCAAATATTAATTTATTAATCAATTGGACTGTCTTCCCTAGCGATTCCTTATTTGCCTCCAATGTTTTTAGTGCAGCGGCTCCCATGTTTTCTCTTTTTGTTTCGTTTTGAATCAAGTGTAAGCTATGCTTTGACAAATTGTCTTTATCGCAAATCAAAATTGCACAATTTTTTTGAAGAATTTCTACAGATTCCTTACAACTCGAATAATACTTACCCATAATTATTGGCAATCCAAAGTAAGCAGCTTCCAGCGGATTATGACCACCAAAATCATAGAAACTACCACCAACAATAGCCAAATTAGAAACTGCATAAGCAGCCACCAGCACGCCCATTTTGTCAATCAGCAATAAATCAAAGCTATTTTTGTTTTCTGACAATGTGGCAAAATTAACTTCTTCCTTTTTCAGTAATAACTTAATCTCATTCAGCCTTTCCAGATGTCGAGGAGCCAGAATAATCTGATGTTTGACCTTATGCTCCTTCAGGTATTTATGCAAATTAATTAACAGTTCTTCCTCTCCGGGACGACTGCTGCCTAAAGTAATTATAAAATCACTGCCCACCTTCCACCTTTTTTTAATATCCTCTTTATTTCTTGAAGGAATATCAAGTGCAAATTTAATATTGCCAGACACTTCTACCTTTTTATGAGTGAAATATTTAAATTTTTTTTTATCTAATTTTGTTTGAACGGACAGGAAATCAAAACAAGATATGATTTCTTTAAATATAGGATCAAACAATTTATATTCTCGGAATGACTTCTCCGTCATACGTCCGTTGATGAGAATCGATTTACATCCATACTTTCGGGAATAGTGAATTAACAGGGGCCACAACTCGGTCTCTGTAACAATCAAAATTTCCGGCTTAAATTTTTTAAAAGTATTTTTAACAGCAAAAGGAAGATCCAACGGGACAAAAAAGTTATAGACATTGGGGAATTTTCGTGTTAATTGCGCCGCATTCTCATAGCCAGTCTTAGTCATAGTAGTAATACAAATATTTTTATTACTATATTTTTTTGTTAACTTTTTAATTACAGGCTTAATCGCATTAACTTCACCCATCGACGCTGCGTGAAGCCAGATACATCCGGCAATATCTTTCGGAATTTTATGTAAGCCAAGTCTCTGCTTCCACTGCTGGGGATTATTAAATATTTTAAGGATAAAAAAGGGAAGACTGAGGTATGAAATAAGGTAGAGTAAAAATTTATACAGAAACATTAGTTAAATAAGAAAAGTGTAAATTCCAGCTATGTTTAACGGCTAACTATAAGTTGTTTCATCAATCTTACAGCTTCACCAAGTCCTGCAAACACAGCTCTGGAAACTATAGAGTGTCCGATATTATATTCTACAATTTCTTCAATTTTATTCAAGTATTTTACGTTATAGTAAGTAATACCATGTCCGGCTACTACATAAAGTCCCTGTTTTTTGGCATAGGCAGCAGCATCCTGAATCCTATCAACTTCCTTATCTCTGTTATTTTCAGTGGCATTGGCAAAATATCCAGTATGCAGTTCCACAGCATCTACTCCCATTTTTTTGGATTTTTTAATTGTCTCATTATCCGGATCAATAAATAAACTTACAAAAATATCTTCAGACTTTAATCGTGATATCACATCCTCTAATCCCTCCAGATCAACCTTTAATCCACCTTCGGTAGTTACTTCTTCTCTTTTCTCGGGAACCAGTGTTACCTCATCGGGATGTATGGATTTTGCTATTGCTATCATTTCCTCGGTAGGAGCCATTTCCAGATTAAGTCTGGTTTGAACAGTTTCCCTTAATAAGCGTAAATCTCTATCTTGAATATGCCTTCTATCTTCTCTAAGGTGAGTTGTAATCTGGTCTGCACCATGTTTTTCTGCAATATAAGCGGCTTCAATCGGATCAGGTTCAAATGTCTTTCTTGCTTCTCTAATTGTGGCTACATGATCAATATTTACACCTAATTTTCTCATTGCACTCCTTTCTCGTTTAGCCTTGCGCCAAATTAATTGGCAGGCATATTAAATTTAATCTAAAATACAAAAAATCAAAATTCATTAATTTGTAAAAAGGTAATTGTAAAATATTTATAAATTATTGTCTTACACAATATTATGCCTCTCTTTAAATCCTTTACCCATTACTTGATGCACTTGTTGAATTGTTACAAAGGCATCAGGGTCGATCTCGTGCACAATATCTCGCAATTTTGCCACCTCTCTTCTAGTTACTGTAGTAAAAATAACATTTTTTTCAGTACCCTCATAAGCGCCGGTTCCCTTAAAATAGGTGACGCCGCGGTTCATACGTTTATAAATTTCATCTTTTATTTCTTCGGATTTATCAGTTATAACAAAGCAGGATTTGATGTAACCTAGACCGGAAATAATTATATCCACTACTTTGCTGGATACATATAGGGCGATAAATCCCCAAAGGGCATACTCCACACCTTTAAAGAATACTCCTGCCAGGGAAATAACAAAGAAATCGATTAAAATAAAAGTGGCACCAGCTGTTAAAATACCTTTATTGCTAAAGATTTGAGCAATAATATCAGAACCGCCGGTAGAAGCTTGATATTTAAAGACAAAACCCAAACCAATTCCTACTATTAAACCTCCATAAAGTGAGGCTAATAAAGGATGATTTGTAATGGCATTCAATTGGAGGACTTTATCAAAGAAATCAGTTCCTAAGGAAAAAATCAGCATACCAAAAAGTGTTCTAATTCCGAATCTTTTTCCCAAAAATTTAACGCCGAGTAAAAACAGGGGGATATTAAAAACAAGCATGGTCAAACCAATCGGTAAGCTAAGAGTATGATGAATAACAATTGCTAGTCCACTTACACCACCAGCCGCAATTTTATTGGGAGAAAGAAAAACCACAATGCCCAAACTCATGAGCAGAGTCCCGGCAGCAATTACGATATAATCTCTTAAGATCAGTAATTTTTTTTCGAATTTCACCCTGATTTATCCCCTTTTACCACTCAACTTTTGCCATAATTTGGGAAAGAAACGGAGCTTCCACACTACAAAAATGGCTTCCCTAACTATGGCTTTGGACATTTTGGAACTTCCGCTTCTTCTTTCTACAAAAACAATTGGAATTTCTACTATTTTAAACCCCTTTTTCCAGGCTTTATAATTCATTTCAATCTGAAAGGAGTAACCGTCGGACATTATTTTGTCCAGATCAATCTCTTCTAGAATCTTCCGGCGGAAGCATTTAAAGCCTCCAGTAGGGTCATTTATAGGCATACCTGTGATCAATCGAACGTATTTTGCTGCAAAAAAACTAAGTAGCAACCGCTTGAAGGGCCAATTAACAACATTTATCCCTTTACAATAGCGAGAACCAATAACCAAATCAGCCTCTTTTATTGCAATTAAAAATGAAGTTAAATCTTTTGGATTGTGTGAGAAATCAGCATCCATTTCAAAAATAAAATCATAATTATTAGCAAGTGCGTATTTAAAACCTCTGATATATGCACTACCCAGTCCCAATTTTCCCTCTCGTTCAATCAAGTGAATTCGTCCATTATTATTCTTCATATCTTTGACAATATCAGCAGTACCATCAGGTGAGTTGTCATCAACAACAAGAACCTCAAAAATTTTATCTTGTTGTAAAATTTCCGGAACAATTTGAGCAATATTTTCAGATTCATTATAAGTAGGTATTATTACTAAAGCTTTTTTGTTTTTCATTTTTTCCTTTTATGATTTTGTATAAAATTAATATTAGAAATTATTTTCCGAAGATTTTATGTCAATTAATTTTCTAATAACTGTAATTAATTTTTCTTTTGTAGAACGAAATTTGTTTAATAAGTAAAATTTATTGACAATAAAAAACAACTTCCAATATTTTCCCATATATTAAAATTTTTAATTTAATATTTTTATTTAAGTTTATTCATGTAATTTATTATTAATTTTTAATGGAGGAATAATGGCAGATAAGGCTGATAAAAGAGTCAGTATTATTGAAGTTTTGATGGTAATTTTAATTGTTGGAATTATTGTAATTATTATTTTTCCTTCCATAGATGCGAAGAGAAAAATTGAAATAATTAACAATAATGTAAAGCCGACTTTTAATACAATTTTAGAGAAAAATCAAGATTTTTACGAAGAAAATGGTTATAGACCCTTTTTATCTCAACTTAATATTTCCGCTTTAAACGAAAGCGAGTATTTTTCTTACGACATGACAGATTCCACTATAATAGCAGAGACCAAAAGTGAATTCGGCAAACCAGGTGCCAAAATTATTTATAACTTTGAGCAGGATCGCTGGCAAATAGGTGGTAAAGAAGGCGTCGTTAAGGAATATTGGTTGGGCGGAATTTAAAAAGTATCTTCGATAAGAACTAGCACCGGATCAAACTTCCTCTAGCTAAGAAGTTGAAACCTGCTAATATTGTTGGTAGAGATTAATATTACTATCATGAAAAAATTTTTTATATTACTTATATTTATAACTTTTGTTATCAAAATAGCAGAGGCTCCTCCCCTGGACAACTCCGATTGGTTTTCTCATGATAAATTTTCACATCTAACCACTTCTACTTTTCTTTATTGCTGGAATTATAACTTATTGCATAATGCCGGTAATCTAGATAAGAACAAAAGTTGTATCATTTCTTTTAATCTTGTAAATTTTGCTGGTATCACAAAAGAAATTATTGATTCTAAACAGTCTAACAACAAATTCTCCTATAAAGATTTAATTTATGACCTGGGTGGAAATCTTTTAGGGGTTTTGGTTTGTAAATAAAAGAGGTATTATGCCACTCCATTTCAACGAAAAGTTGCCTGACAGCTTAGGGAAATATTTAAAAAAACTAAGAAAGGATAAAAACCTCTCTATTCAGGAAGTAGCGGATGAGACAAAAATTAAAAAACCATACCTTGAAGCTATAGAAGACGATATGATTAATTCTCTGATAGAAATCCCCTATGCTCGCATTAATATTTTAAAATACGGCAGATTTCTAAAAGCAGATATTGATAAACTTATGCAACTATTCGAACAACAATATTTTGATGCTAAATCCGAATCAGGGAAAAAAGAATATAAGAAAGACAAAAAATGGTTGATATCTGGTAAAATACTCAGCATCTTTGCGGTTGTTATTATTGTGGGAGCGTTATTTTATTTAGGATTTTATATTAACGAAAACTTAAATTTACAACGCGACATACTCAGAAAGGGTGGTGAAAATCAAAACAATGCTCTTGTAGATTCAACCACTAAAAAACCATCTCAAGACGAACAAATTGTCTTTCAATATAAAACCAAAGATTATGTAAAAAAATATCTTATAGAAACTAATAACAACCTTTGGTATAGAAATCCTGAATTTATTAAGAAACAAAAAAGTGAAAATGCAATCTCAGATTGACCTTGATAATTTTGCTCTGGCAGTAAAAAGACCGGGAAGATATGCTGATAATGAAATAAATGCATATCATAAAAAACCCATTGAAGAAACCACTAATTTCGTACTGGCTTTCCCGGATCTATATGAAATCGGGATGTCTCATCTAGGTCTAAAAATACTATATAAAATTTTGAATGAAACCAAAATCGCCTCTGCGGACAGGGTTTATGCACCTGATATCGACCTTGCCGAATATTTAAAAAAATACAATACTCCCTTATTTTCCATTGAGAACAAAATCCCCATTTCCTCATTTGATGTCCTCGGATTTACTTTACAATACGAACTTTCTTATACAAATATACTTCTAATATTAGATCTTAGCAACATTCCGGTTTTAGCAAAAGAGAGAACCGAAGAAGACCCTTTGATTATCGCTGGTGGCCCAGGTGCATTCAATCCTCAACCATTAGCTCCCTTTATTGATGCCTTTGTAATTGGAGATGGTGAAGATATAATTGTGGAAATTGCAGATACTTTGAATGACTTCGATAATCTTTCCAGAGGAGAAAAACTAAAAAAATTGTCTGTGATTAACGGAGTTTATACCCCCAAATTTTATTCTGAAATATCAAATGAAAAAGGGACCTACGTGAAACCTGATGCAGAGTTTGTAAGTAAAAAAATCAGCAAAAATTTCTTCAGTGATTTCGACAATACTTCCAAACTACCCCACCCGCAGCTAGTACCTATAACAGATATTGTTCATAATCGAGCAACTATCGAAATTATGCGCGGCTGTACACGTGGTTGCAGGTTCTGCCAGGCTGGTATGATTTACAGACCAATAAGAGAACGGGACGAGAAACTCGTACTGGATTTGATTAACACAGAAATGGAATTAAATGGATGGGATGAAATATCCCTGGTATCCTTATCCAGTTCTGATTACACCTGTATCACCTCTCTCATTGATAAACTCACAAATTCTTTGGAAGAAACAAATACGAATCTTTCTTTGCCTTCCTTAAGAATTGACAGCTTTGAAAATAACATATCAAATTCAACAAAAAAAATTCTGGGTAAAACGATAACCCTCGCCCCGGAAGCCGGTTCACAAAGATTAAGAAATATTATTAACAAAAACATCTCAGAACAAGAAATCACACTATCAGTACAAAAAGCACTGGAGCTTGGGATTCGTAATCTAAAACTTTATTTTATGATTGGCTTGCCTTTTGAAACTGATACAGATATTAAAAAAATTGTTGAATTAGTACAAAATATGGTAAAATTATCTTCCGGTAAACATATAAGAATCACGGTAAAACTTGCCCCATTTATACCAAAAGCTTTTACTCCTTTTCAATGGACAGCTCAAGATGATCAAGATATAATTTTGGGAAAAATTTTTTATATTAAGGACAATCTGTCTCGCCATAAAAATGTACGAGTAAAATATCACGATCCAAAGATTTCCTGCCTGGAGGCAGTAATTGCACGGGGAGATAGTAAAATTTCCTCTCTCATCCATTCTGCCTATAAAAAGGGAGCTATTTTTTCTAGCTGGGATGAACATTTTAATTTTGATATCTGGAAAGAATCTGCCCAAGAAAATGACATTGATATGAACAAATATACGGGTAACCGTGATACTGCAAAAAAGCTGCCGTGGGAGCATATTGATATCGGTGTGAACAAAGAATTTTTATTGCAGGAACTAAAAAAAGCAGAAAGGGAAAAAGTTACTGCAGATTGCAGAGAGGGAAACTGCAGCAGATGTGGAATGTCTGAGCGTATACTGCATAAATTTGTAACTACCAGTGAAGATTATGAGATCAATAAAGACAGGTCTGCCAAAATTACTCAGTCGGAACTGGATAATCATCAAATCTATAAGTATAGAGCATTTTATGAAAAAAACAGCCCTTTAAAGTACTCCTCGCATCGCGATGTGATGAAGATACTTTACCAAATTATCAGAAAAAGTGGTTTACCGATTTATTACACAAAAGGCTATAATAAGCATCCTAAACTGTCCTTTTGTTCACCACTTGCTCTGGGCATGACAGGAAAAAATGAATTTTTTGACCTGAGACTTGTTAAAAAGATGAATACCGCAGAAATATTAAGATCGCTTAATATTAATAATCCCAGAGGTTTAAAGATTAAAAAAGTTGCTGGCTCTTCTAAAAGTCTTCCAAAAATCGGTTCATTTAAGAATGAATTAATAAAAATATACGGTAATGCACAAACCAATTTACAACAGCGAATTACAGATTTTTCATCAGATGATTCTTTTGTTGGTAAAAAAGAAAAAAAGATTTTTATGAAAGATGTAATCGAAAATATTGATTATCAAAATAATTCGGTTATAGTTGAAAAAAGTATTATTGGAGCAGGAATTATCGATATTTTAAAAAATTTTTACGACTTTAATTACAAAGAACTAAGTTCTTTGAAAATCGAGAGGTTAGGACTAAAATAAAAAAATTTTTGAAAGGATTTTATTATGAAAACAGAATTAATTGTAAATATCGCCCCCTTTGAAAACACCTTGGCACTACTTGAGAATGGAATTTTGGTAGAATTATATACTCACAGTTCCTCCACAAAAGAAGTAGTGGGAAATATCTATAAAGGTGTTGTAAAGGATAACGTACCCGGAATGGGTGCATGTTTTGTTAACATTGGCTTGGACAGAACCGCTCTTTTTCACTACAGAGATGCAATTCCCGACACAATTCGAAACAAGAAGCTAAAGAGCAAAAAATTTAGAAAACAGGTCCGTCACAACAATAAAAAAATGGGAACTGTTCTTGAAAGCGGACAAGAAGTTCTTGTACAGGTTGAAAAACCGCCTGTTGGCAAAAAAGGAGCACGACTAACCGGCGAAATTTCAATTCCCGGCAAATATATGGTCCTAATTCCGTACAATGATTATGTAGCAATATCACGTCGCATAACCAACAACAAAGAGAAGAAAAGATTGAAAAAAATCGTTTTAGATGCTAAATATAAAAACATGGGTGTGATTGTTCGAACAAACGCAGAAGGTCACTCGGAAAAAGATCTAAAACGTGAATACAAAAATCTAAGTAAAATTTGGCGTGATATAAGGAATCAATATAAAAAAGCACCACCGGAAACCTGCCTTTTTGATGATAACGATCTCCCTTCAATAATTATCAGAGATTTAATACATAAAAACATAGATAAGGTTATAATTGATTCCAAAAGCTATAAGGAAAAACTTATAAAACGTCTTAAGAGAACAGCACCTGACAAGATCAACAAGATAAAACTGTATAATGAAGAATCGGATATTCTGGATTCTTTTGGTATAGAAAAAGAGATTCAAAAAATCTTTAAAAATAGATTATATCTAAACAGTGGAGGTTTTATTGTCATTCAGGAGACAGAAGCTCTTGTATCCATTGATGTAAATACAGGTAGTTTTGTCGGTGGGAAAAATCTGGAAAAAACAGTTACAACTACCAATATAGACGCTGCCAAAGAAATTGCTCGTCAGATAAGGTTACAGGATCTTACCGGAATGCTTTTTATTGATTTCATTGATATGAAAAGAAACCAGAACAGGAACAAGGTAGTACAGACCTTTAAAGAAGAGATGAAAAAAGACTTTTCACCACACAAAATATTTTCAAAATCTCCGCTTAATCTGGTGGAAATGACACGTAAGCGCTCTAAAACCGATGTTCTCTCTTCTTATTTTGAAACCTGCCCCTGTTGTCACTCCGTCGGTAGAGTTTTATCCAGAAACACCACTCTTAATAAAATCTTCAAATGGCTTGACCGTGCAGAAAAATACCATCCTGTAGATTCACTCGAGATTACAGTTCATCCCTGGGTTTACAAATTTGCTCAGCAAAATGAAGATAAGCTTAAACGAGATTATCATTTCACCTGGAATTTAAAATCAGATATTGATCTGGACTTTAAAGAATTTCAAGTTTACTCTATAAAATCAAAAAAAGACATAACAGATTTATACAAAACTTGACACAGAATTGAGTCAAAAAAAATTCTTACTTTCTATTGAACAAGGAGATCAAATGTACGCTATTATAGATTATAAAGGCAAACAGTTTAAAGTTGCTAAAGATGACATAGTAAAAGTACCCTTTGTTAGCGACAAAGAAGAAGGGGACGAACTGGTCATCGACAAAATTTTACTTTATGAAGATGATGATGAAACCAAAATTGGTAAACCCAATCTGGATAAAGTCAAAATAAAAGCTGAAGTAGTGGAACATGGTAAAGACAAAAAAATTATTGTCTTTAAAAAGAAAAGAAGAAAAAGCTATAGCAGAAAATACGGACACAGAACTAAATATACGAAAATAAAAATTAATGAGATTAGTGAATAATAAAATTTTTTGGAGGAACTATGGCACATAAAAAAGGTGTTGGAAGTACTCAAAATGGTAGAGATAGTAATGCGCAATATTTAGGTGTAAAGAAATACGCCGGTGAATTTGTACGAGCTGGCAACATAATCGTTCGTCAGAGAGGAACAAAAATACATCCCGGTAATAATGTAGGTCTTGGAAAGGACGATACAATTTATGCACTTACAGACGGTTTTGTAAAATTTGAACCCTATAGTTTTAAGGGCTTTCGTACTCGCAGAAAAAAACGTAAACAAGTTAGTGTTTATCAAGATGGAAACTAATCAGCAAAACTTATAAATTTAAAAAGGGCAGTTCACGCAACTGCCCTTTTTTATTTTCTCCAAAAACAAATATTTATTTTACAAAACAAATTAATTGACAAACAAATTTATAATTTTTCCAATACATAAAAATTTTATAATTTTAAATATCTTAATAATCATATTCTACAAAAACTTTTGATAAACCTACAGGAGAAACAGTGACCTTTGTTCATTTACATAATCACACACAATATAGTTTACTGGATGGCGCCAGTAGAATTGACGACCTGATGGATAAGGCAAAGAAATACGATATGCCTGCTATTGCTATTACTGACCACGGCAATATGTATGGTGTTATTGATTTCTATAAAACTGCCGTAAAAAATGGTATTAAACCTATAATCGGCATGGAAACCTACATTATCAATGGAAGTATATATTCCGAAGAGGATAAACAGAATAAGCGATATCACCTCACCTTAATCGCAAAGAACAAAACAGGCTATGATAATCTCTCTAAACTTTCAAGTATAGCATACATAGATGGTTTTTACTATAAACCCCGTATTGATAAAAATATTCTAAAAGAGCATTCGGAAGGTCTTATAGGTCTAAGTGGTTGTAGACAGGGAGAAATACAGCATCTTCTTCTTTCGGATAAATACAACCAAGCAATAGAATCTACCAAACAATATCAGAATATTTTTGGTGAACAAAATTTCTATTTGGAACTCATGCGCTTAGGTTTAGAAGATGAAGAAAAATTAATTGAATTGCAAAAACAATTGAGTGATAAAACAAATGCTGATGTTGTTGCCACTAGTGACTGTCATTATCTTAATCAGAAAGATTCAAAAGCTCATGATGTTTTATTATGTATTCAAACAGGCAAATTAATTAGTGATGACAGAAGAATGAAATTCTCCACTGATCAAGTCTATTTCCGTTCACCTCAGGAAATGGAAGAACTCTTTGCTGATATACCTAAGGCTATTGCTAATACAGAAAAGATCGCCCGTGAATGCGAGCTTAAGCTTGAATTTGATGAATTTCTTCTACCCCGTATTGAATGTCCTGAAAATTTTGATTCCCAGTACGACTATCTAAAACACCTTGTTAAAGAAGGTGCAGAAGAAAAGTATGAAGAAATTACATCTGATATTGAAGAACGGATTGACTTTGAACTAAAAACAATAAAGGAGATGGGGTTTGTTGGATATTTTTTAATTACCCGCGACATCGTAAAATCCGCCCGTGATATGGAAGTAATGGTAGGTCCCGGTAGAGGTTCGGCAGCCGGCAGTATTATTGCTTATTTGCTTGATATCACCCGAGTGGATCCTCTGGAATATGATCTGCTTTTTGAAAGATTTTTGAATCCTGCTCGTATTTCGATGCCCGATATAGACATTGATTTCTCTGCTAAGGGGAGAAACAAGGTGCTAAATTATATTGTTGAAAAATACGGCAGAAAAAATGTCTGCCAAATAGTTACCCTGGGGTCTTTGGGTGCAAAAATGGTTGTAAGAGATGTAGGAAGAGCAATGGACATTCCCTTGAATGAGGTGGACCAGATAACCAAGAGAATTCCGTCAAAGCCCGGTATAACTCTGGAAGAAGCAATGAAATCCAGCAGTAGATTACGTAAGCTGGTAAAAAATAAAGAAGAATATCGAGAGCTATTCGAATATTCCCAAGTTCTGGAAGGATTACCGAGACATAGTGGAGTTCACGCAGCAGGAGTAGTTATCACTCCTGGTAATTTAACAGATTATATTCCTCTAGCGAAAAACATTAAAGAAGATGCGCTTGTTACTCAGTACGAAGGTAAATGGCTGGAAACTCTCAAAATGCTGAAAATGGATATTCTTGGTTTGAAAAATCTAACAATCATTGAAAAAACACTTGAATCTATTAAAGAAAATCACGGTAAAGAGATTGATATCGAAAATATAGACCAGAATGACATTAAGACATATAAAATGCTTTGTAAAGGTGATACCGACGGTGTGTTTCAATTTGAAGGAGATGGTATGAAAGAGGTGCTGAGAGAGATAAAACCATCTTCTATTGACGACCTGGCAGCATGTACTGCTCTCTACAGACCCGGCACTTTGGGAAGTGGCATGCACAAAGTTTTTATCCGACGCAAAAATGGTGAAGAAAAAGTTTCTTACCCGCATCCCATGATCGAAGATATTTTGGAGCCAACTTATGGAGTTATTGTTTATCAAGAACAAGTGATGCAAATCGCGAACAAACTGGCAGGTTTGTCACTTAGTGAAGCAGATACTCTGCGCAAAGCAATGGGCAAAAAGAAAAAGAAAATAATGGATGAATACAAGCCCAAATTCATCAAGGGTGCAGTTGAAAAAGGAGTTAGCGAGAAAAAGGCTACTGAAATTTATGAATTAATTGAAAAATTTGGTCAATATGGCTTTAATAAATCTCATAGTGTAGCTTACAGCATCATTTCCTATCAGACTGCCCATCTCAAGGCTAATTATCCTGCCGAATATATGGCTGCTCTTTTGAGCGTGGAAAACGACAGTGATAAAATTGCTAAATTTATTAATAATAGTCACCAACTTGGTCTTGAAGTAATATCTCCTAACATCAACAAAAGTGAATATGATTTTAAAGCAGAAGGAAATAAAATTTATTACGGTCTAAAAGCCATAAAGAATGTGGGTCATAACACTATTCACGCCATCATCAAAGCCCGTAAAAAATATGGTAAATTTAAGAATATTTTTCATCTTTGTGAAAATGTACCAGGTGAATCAATCAATAAAACTTCACTGGAATGTCTGATTGGATCAGGTGCGATGGACGATTTGGAGGGTAATCGTGCTGAGCAATACGAAGCCATACAAACCGCGCTTCAGTTTGGTGCAAATATTCACTCTGAAAAATCCAGAGGACAAAAGTCCCTGTTCAGTTCTTTTAAAAAGGATGACAACTTTGAACAATACCCCAACCTCGAAACCCTTCAGGACTGGAGTATTGGCAGAAAATTGTTAAAGGAAAAAGAACTCTTGGGTCTATATTTTTCCGGACATCCATTATTAAATCGTAAAGACGAAATTGAAATGTTTACAAATTTTAATACTAAAGATGGTTTTAATAAATCCAAACGGGAAAACACCAATGGTAATTCTACGATTAGAATTATTGGCTTGCTGAATGATATCGTTGTTAAAAAGGACAGAAAGGGCAATGAGATGGCATTTATGGAAATGGAAGATCTGTACAACAAATTTGAAGTAATAGTTTTTTCTTCGCTTTACAAACAGTTTACTCTAGATCAATTATCCGAAGATAAAATACTATATCTGGTATGTAAAAAATCCAAGCGTGAAGAAGACAATAATAATGACCATCTTAAATTCATCGCCCTTGACATAATTCCGATTGATGACCTGCAAAAAAAGTTAAGTGGTGAATTGTATCTACTTGCAAATGAAGACAATTGGAACCAAAAAAAGTTTGACATTCTATTGAATAAATATATAAATCAAGTAAGTGGAAATTTTAAGGTTCATATTAAACTTGAAACTCATAATTTTGGTATTCTTGATATAATTTCCCAGAAATATAGAACTTTCCCTAAAGCTGAACTAAAAAAGTTTCTACTAAAAAAACAAAACTTTATTGAAAAAATAAAGGTGGAATTCAATGAAGAATAAAATAATATGGCTAATAATCCTGTTACTAATCCCCGCGATACTCTTTGGCAGTTTACCGGTCTATATAGATTGTAACAGATTCTTAACCAATGAACAAAATACAAAATTCGAGATAACTTATAAAATATTTCATAAAGACCTCGCTTTTAAGATGTTTAACAAAATGCTAACCTCCCAGATTGAAGTGGATTTTACAATCAACAATTCAGAAGGTACGGAATTATATCAAAAGGATTTTACAAAGCGTATCACCTCCGAAGATAATTTAAAATTTTCTCAGGAAGAAGGCTTTTTTATTGATAAGATAAACGCTGTTTTACGTCCCGGAACTTATCAATTTGAACTTGCATTAATGGATGATGTGTCCGGTAAAAAAATTATCTGGGAAAAACAACTAAATACTTTGCCCCAAAATAATTTTGGTTTAAGTGATATTGAGATAAGTTCTTTTTCCAGACCTGCTGCAAAAAATAAACTAAGTAATTTCCGACATAAGTCTCGTTCATTTCTGGTAAATCCTAATCGTACATTTATTAATGAAGAAGAAAATAACTTTGTCTATTACTTTGAGATTTATGTTTTTGAGTTAATTCCTGATGAAACCAAAATTAAGGTTGAAGTAGTAAACGAAAGCGATAGTACCTTATTCATACAAGAAGAGGAAAAATTAATCACCAACAAAATCACCAGTTTTTGGAAAAAAATAAATATAGAAGCTTGGCAGGTAGGAACTTATAAATTAAAAGTAGCAGCTTCAAATCCGGAATTACTGGACGGTAAAAAAATAACAAACCAAAAATCTTTTTTTATTAAAGAAAAAACAAAAATTGACTTAGAAACCGAGTATAATATTGCTCAATATTTTTTAAGCAACAAACAAAAAAAAGTTTATGAAACAATGAGTTATAATGGTAAAAAGAAATTATTAGAGAGTTTCTGGGCAGCGAACGATCCCAACCCAAAAACAGAAAAGAATGAACTCAAGAATCTGATAGAACAAAGAATTGAGTATGCTAAACAACATTATTCAACCTTAACAAAGGGCTGGGAAAATGATAGAGGTAGAATTTACGTTTTATATGGAAAACCTGACGAAAGAATTGAGCGTGGATTTGATTATCAGGCAAAACCCTTTATTATCTGGAAATATATCTCCGGCGGTATGAAGAGAGTTTACCTATTTGTTGATTTTACAGGACAGGGAAATTATCGTCTTGTCTGGTGTAAAAATGACGAAAATGAAGTAAAAGACCCCCAATGGAGAAGTTACCTCGGACCCTATTTTGATGACCAGTTATTAGAATAACTTTCGGCGAAAAACACATTTTTCATATGCTTGAAAGCATAGTTATCATCTGATGGAATATACTTAATAGTTATTACATCATAACGCATTGGCAATTCCAGGTCTCTATCCGCAATATATTCATATGAAGCCTTAATAATTTTTTGTTTTTTGCTTTCTGTAATTGCTTCCAAAGGTGAACCATATTTATTACTGCGTCTTGTTTTTACTTCCACAAAAATAAGCTGCGCAGCTTTTTGGCAAATAATATCAATTTCTCCGTAAACCGAGTGGTAATTTCTTTCCAAAATTTTGTAATCATTATGCTTTAGGTATTTTGTAGCTATATCTTCGCCAAATTTTGCTAATTTATATCTGTTCACCATTTCCCCCTTAAATTTTTGAAAAAAATATTATTTAAACAAATTCCTAATCTTCTCCCAGATATCGGGTTTTGAACTTTCCTCATCCCAATAAGTATTGGAAATCATATTCTCAATGGTTGCATCATATAAGACATGACGCGGATTTTTCACCATCAATAATTCTGCTAATTCCTTACTATAATTTTTCGTTATAAATTTATATGTTTCTTTAAGCACAATTGGTCGACCATCTATTCCATGTAAATCCGATGCCAAAAAATGTACGCACCCCTCATCCAGCATCTTCAAAGCTAATTTCCTAGCAGTATCACCATGGGCTCCAAACAAACTGCCACAATTTACCTGAACAAAGCATCCCCTATTTAAGATACTTATGAGATAATTAAAATCCGTCTTAAAATCTTGATAACGCTCTGCATGCGCAATAATCGGCTTGTATCCCGATTGCTGAAAATTGAAAATGATCTTTTCAAAATTTTGCGGAAATCCCTGAAACGCAGATTCTACCAGCACATAATGACTGTATCCAAGTGTTAATTTATTAATTTTTGTATATTCAAGAATGTCAGGATCCAGATAGAGTTCAGCTCCGGGATATACACTTATGTTAATTCCATTATCTTTTATAGTTTTTTTTACTAGCCTCATTTTATTTTCAATACTATTTTTATCGTTATCATAAGTTCCCGTCATGACGTGAGGGGTGGCAATTATATCTGTAATTCCCTGTTCTGCAAGCTTTTCCAATATTTCTATAGTCTCGTCCAGACTCTGGGAGCCATCGTCAATTTCCGGCAAAATATGGGCATGTATATCAATCATAATTATTTATGTATAGCCTCTGCGAATTCTTTGATTAAATTATTCGAATTGTTTTCTTCAAATGCTGTACCGATCACAATGAAATCTGCTCCGGCTTCAACCTTTTCTCTGGCTACTTCAGGTGATCTTATGCCACCGCCAATCATCAATGGGATGTCAATCTCAGCTGAAACGGATTTGATTAAATCTGTGGGAACAGATAATTTTGCACCACTGCCACCGTCAAAGAAAACTAGCTTCATACCCAGATATTGCGCTGCTAACGCATGACTTATGGCAATATCTGCTTTATTTCGAGGAATAGGATTACTTTGACTCATAAATTGAACCGAAGTATAGGAGTTTGATTGTATCAAAAAGTATCCGGTTGGTATTGATTCAACACCATATTGTTTAATAAGAGGTGCTGCCCTTACCTGCTCACCAATAAGTAACTGCGGGTTTCTACTGCTCATCATACTTAACAAAAGAATTGCATCAGCATCAGGAGATACAAAATTAAAAATTCCCGGAAAAACAATAATGGGAATATCCAATTCATCTTTCAAAAGGCTTACAGTCTCATTAAAATTATCCTTTATCATTAAGCTGCCACCAACAAGAATCGTATCAGCACCTGAGGTAGCGCATTTTTTAGCCAGTTTTAATGACTCTGCCGGTGGCTGATTGTCGGGATCTATCAAACATAGGAAACCGGCGCCTTTTTTGGATTTTACATCCAGTAAATAATTATATCTCTTATTTATCATTATTGGACCACCCATAAAATTATTAAAAATACTAACATATTAATTTTCATAGCCTGTTCCGAAAAATATACAAAAACATTTTTTCTCCTGTAATATAAAAAAATCAGATCAAAAATAACAAAAAGACCAACAAATATTAAAATAATGTAATAATAAATCAATTCATAATATCCATTCAGGAATCCAGCTAAGAGAACAGTATTAAACAAAATTGCTAACATCAGTGAAAAAGTCAATGT
>Ga0102934_1001141_pt1 | contig 18399 bp, 23 predicted proteins | sample SalPonR2_A_D1_MG_FD_78175 | JGI IMG/M metagenome (GOLD analysis project Ga0102934, IMG submission 78175) | Salt pond soil microbial communities from South San Francisco under conditions of wetland restoration - Salt Pond MetaG R2_A_D1_MG | ecosystem: Environmental > Aquatic > Marine > Intertidal... | reverse complement strand
GAAGCGCGGCTGGAAAGTCTCGTTTTACGTTTTGGAAACGAGCATCTAAGTGGCCTTGTTGCAAATGGGCAACTATGTTACTTTGACGCAACAGACTTAGGAGATTTGTCATGTCAGGCGGCGGCGGCAAAGGCGGAAGCACAACACAGACAAGCAAGGTCGAAATCCCCGACTATCTTGAGGAGCCGCTCAAGCGGAATATCGCGAAGGCCGAGGAGTTGGCGACTATCGGTCACACGCCCCACATGGGGCCGACTGTGGCTGCGCCAACAGATATGCAGCAGGCGGCGATGCGAAACACCAGCAACGCGGCGCAGGCTTACGGTATGGGCGGCGCAGACCCAATGAGCAACATGCCACAGCAGCAGACGTTTGCGGGCGGCGTTCAGGGCTACTCGGCCTTCCCGCTTTACGAGCAGGCTCTGTCCGAGCTGCAGGCGCGCATGCCGGGCCAATACGAAGCGCTCACCGCGCCGTTCCTCGACCCGGTGTCGGGCGCTGCGCCTGACGCGCCTTATGGCAAGCCTGAACCGCAGAGTTCGGGGAGCCCGTTCAGCAGCCTGTTTGGGGCGACGTACAATTCGAGACAGGCTCGGCGGTATGATAACCGTGGGTTCAACCCCTACGGGGAGTATGACCGTCGATACGATGACAGGAATAGGAAATAATCATGGCAGGCGGAGGAAAGGGCGGCGCTCAGGCCCCCAGCACACGACCACAAGTAGCCGCGCCAAACGCACCCACACCGGGCGCGGCAGGGCCAGCCAACATCACGCAGGGCCAAGCCCCCAACATGTTCCAGCAGTCCGCGAATAGCGTCAACGCTGGCATGGCAGGCGCGGCAAGCGAGATGGGCTTCACGCCCCAGCAGGTCGGCACCGACTTTGGCTACACCCCGACCAACGTCGGCACTGACTTTGGCTATGACCCGCAGGACGTCAACGCCCAGACGGCGGCGGGTGGTATTCAAACCTACATGAACCCCTACACGCAGCAGGTCATTGATACGTCAATGGCTGACCTTGAGCGCCAGCGGCAGACGCAGATGAACCAAATGGGCGCGCAGGCGTCCGCGGCTGGCGCGTTTGGCGGGTCGCGTGAGGGCGTAGCGCAATCGCTGACCAACGAGGCGTTTGCGCGTCAGGGTGGTCAGCTTGCTTCTGGCTTGCGTCAGCAGGGCTTTCAGACGGCACTGGGCGCATCTCAGCAAGACGTGTCGAACCAGCTACAGGCCGACTTGGCCAATCAGCAGGCAGGCGCACGGGCGCAAGAGTTTGGTCAGTCGACCGGGCTTCAGGCCGATCTGGCGAACCAGCAGGCGGGCGCGCGGGCCAATGAGTTTGGGCAGTCGACCGCCCTGCAGGCGCAGCTTGCCAACCAGCAGGCGCAGCTTGCCGGGTCGCAGCAGCGCCTAAACGCGGGCCAGCAGCTTGCCAACATCGGCAACCTCGGCTTCACGCAGGCCAACACGATCAACCAGCAACAGCAACAGCAGGGCTTGGCCATGCAGGCGCTGAACCAGCAGTTGATCGACGCGGCGCGTCAGCAATACGCTGGTTTCACCGGCGCGCCCAACGCCTCGCTGCAGCTTCCCATGAGCGCGGTGACCGCAGGCAACATGGGGCAAGGCACGACGACGGGCACGGCTACCAAAAACCCCGGCCTGTTTGATTATTTGACCCTTGGGGCAAACACGGCAGCCGGATTCGCGCAGTCGGACCCGCGCCTCAAGACCAACGTCAAGCCGCTTGAGCAGCGCGGCGACATTCAATTCTATTCGTGGGATTGGACGGATGAGGGCGCGCGTCGAGCGCACCCAGACCAGCCGACGGTCGGCGTCATGGCTGACGAGGTGCAGGTGACCCACCCGCACTTGGTGCGGCGCGACGCTGACGGCTATCTGGCGGTGGACTACGGCGGTCTGGCGGCCGAGCTGGGGGCAGTCTAATGGATTGGGGGCCGTATGCAGTCGGCGGCGCTGCGGCGCGCCCGGACAGCTTCACCGGCCTCCAGCCGGAGTTCGCGACGTCCGTCTATCAGATGGTGCAGGACGCCCAAGATCAGGGCATCCCCCTGCAGATCACGTCGGCCTATCGGTCGCCGGAGGTGCAGGCCCGCCTATATGAGGCCGCCCTCAAAAAGTACGGCAGCCCGGAGGCTGCCCGGAAGTGGGTGGCCCCGCCGGGCAACTCACAGCACAACTTTGGCACGGCGGTCGACCTCGCCGTCAATAACTCCCTGATCCGGGATGCCGACAGCCCGGAGGCGCGGTGGATCGCGCAGAACGCTCCCAACTACGGCCTCGATGTGCCCATGTCGTGGGAGCCTTGGCAAGTAGAGCAGGCGGGGGCGCGAGGCGCACCGCAAGGAGGCACACAGATGGCACGACCCCCAGTTTCAGGCACCCCGACAATGTCCACGCAGGGGCAGGCAGAAGAAGAGCCGCTACCGTTCTTCCAGCGCCCCGGCGTCGGCAATGCGCTGGACAGCTTGGCTATCGCGCTGCAGGGCATGACCATCGACCCCAATGAGACGCTGATGCAGATGTCAGCCAACCGGATCGCTGGTCGGCGCAAGGACAAGCAGACCCAGCAGAAGCAGAACCGCACGGTCGAGGCCCTCAAGCGCATGGGCGCGCCCGCCGAGCTGATCCAGATGGCTGAGGCCGGCTACGGCTCGGCGGCGATGGCGCAGATGGCAAAGCTGCGGAGCGGGCCCTCGTACACCCAAGTGCGGGGCTCTGAGCTCGGCATGGAGGGCGAGGCGGCAAATGCCCTGTACAACCGCAGCGCAGACGGCAAGATCACCAGCATTGGCGGCGGCGGCAACACAGAGATCAACATGGGCGACCCCATCAAAATGCTATCGGACGGGAGCCTCGCGATCCGAGACGACAGCGTCGAGGGCGGCGTGCGGTTTGTCAAGCCGCCCGGCAGCAAGGCCGCGGAGGCGGAGCAGGATGCGGCGCGGCGGCAGGGCGTGATAAACCGCCAGACGGAAGCGAAGACGCACGTCATCACTCGCGACGTAAACCGCCTGATCGACCTGATGGACGACACGGGCATGTTCAAGCTCCCCGAAGCGGGGACCAAGGGCGAGTTCCTGACGTCAGAGTGGCTGGGGCCGCTCCGCAATCAGGAGGCCGTGGACTTCCAAAACACGCTGAAGGCCATCCAATCGCAAGTCGCGTTTGACCGCCTCCAGCAGATGCGTGAGGCGTCTAAGACCGGCGGCGCGCTGGGCGCGGTCTCCCAGAATGAGCTTGGCCTTCTCATCAGCGCCTTGGGCGCGCTGGAGCAGGACACGTCACCCAAAGTCCTCAAGGCCAACCTTGAGTTCATTCGAGACACCATGAACAAGATCGAGAGCGACCCCGTCGCCTCGCACTTCTACTACTACGGGCCGGGTCAAGGCGGTGTTCCGGGCATGCCTCAGAGCGGCGGTCAGGGTGGCGGTCAGAGCGGCGGTCAGAGCGGCGGTCAGGGGGGCGGTCAGGGTGGCGACTTCTCTGTGAATGGAGTGATTGACTGATGCCAAAGTACCAAATCTCCACGCCCGGCGGCTTCGAAGTCGAGGTGCGGGCCGACACCCAAGACGAGGCGGTCGCCAAGGCAAAAAAGAATTGGCAGACGATGCCCCGCATTATTGCCAAGGAAGGAAAGACCCGCGTCTTTGAGCGGTCAAACGGCCAGCGCTATGTGGTGTCGCCCGGCGCGTCATTCACCGACCCAGACAAGGTCGACAAGGTCTTGAAGGGCATGACGGCTGGCGAAGTCACCAGCCAAGGCATCGACGAAGACATCATCGCAGCCCACCCGGTCGCGGCGCGCGGGCAGGAGTTCCTCCGGGGCTTTAGCGGGGGCTCATTCCTTGATGAGGCCTACGGCAAGCTCGGTGGCGAGGACGCGCAGAGCGCCTCGCGAATGCTGTCAGGTGCGATGCAGCGGCAGCGCCCCGGCCAGACGCTCGCGCTAAACTTAGGCGGCGGCGCTACTGAGGCGGCGATGCTGCTGGGCAGGGCCCCGAACGCGGTAACGCGCCTCGGATCGAAAATCATTGGCAGCGGAACGCGGCTGTCTCGCGGGGCCCGCGCAGCGGGCGCGGGCGCAGCGCTCGGCGCCACCGAGGGCGCCATCTACGGGGCGGGCGAGGGCACGAACGCCGAGGAGCGGGCGGCCAGCGCGGCGACCGGGGCGCAGGGCGGCGCGATGGTTGGCGGCGGTCTGGGGGCCTTGGGCCCCCTAGCCCGCGCCGGCGCGGAAAACGTGATCGGGCTGTTCCGGCGCAGCGACGTCCAGCAAGTGGCGCGCGAGTTTGGCATCTCTCAGCCCGCGGCCCGCGTGATCAAAAACGCATTTGAGATGGGGGAGAGCGTCGACGACGCGGTCGCCCGCCTAGAGCGCGCCGGGGCTGAGGGGATCGTCGGCGACGCTGGCGAGGCCGCTCAGTCCTTGCTTGATGCGACGGCCGCCTCCGGCCCGGCGGGATCTGCGGCGGTCAAGCGGCCGCTTGAGGCCCGCGCGACGCGCAGCGCTATGAAGCTGGATGAGGGCCTGACCGACGTACTCGGGGAGGCCGCAGAGGGCCCGCAGACAGCCATCACAGGCATCCAGCGCGCGTCCCAACCGGCTCGCAAGAGGGCCTACGACGAGGCGTTCGCCGAGCCTATCAACTACGCCGCCCCAGAGGGCCGCAAGATCGAGGACGTCCTCGACCGGGTCGACCCCAACACGCTCGAGGCCGCAATCGAAGAGGCCAACGCAGAGATGCGGTCCCTCAACATCAAAAATCAGCAGATCATGAAGTCGATCCAGCCCGACGGCGAGGTCGTAATTACTAATCCGCCCAACGTCATCCAGCTCAACCAGCTCAAGAGGGCATTGGATAAAGCCGGCCGGGAGGCGCGCTCAGAGTTTACCGACACGCAGCAGAGCCTCCGGTTCAAGCGGCTGGCCGGGGAGCTGCGCGACGCCATCGTCGACGCGACCGGCGGGGAGGAAGGCCCCTACGCGCGGGCCCTGCGGACAGGCGGCGACACGATCCAAGAGCGCGAGGCCTTTGAGCTCGGCGAAGATCTTCTGAGCCCCCGGACCCGCGTCGAGGACGTCCGGCTTACCTTGGGCAAGAACCCGTCGCAGGCGCAGGTGCAGGCCGCCAAGACTGGCCTCAGAACCCGCATCGAGCAAGTCGTAGGCGATGTGCGCCGCATCCCCAGCGACCCGAATATCGACGCGCGCCAGATGCTGGCCACGCTACGCGAGATGGGCAGCGACAACGCCCGCACCAAAATCCGTCGCCTGATGGGGGACGAGGCCGACGAGGTGCTGAGGCTGCTGGATGAAGCCAGCGTCGCCGCTGAGACCCGCGCCGCAACCTCAGTAAACAGCCGCACCGCCATCCGGCAGGCCACCGGCAAAAACGTGCAGGACATCACCGCTCCCGGCGCGGCGGGCACCGCGGCGCGCGGCGACCCGATTAACGCCTCGCAGCGGATCATTCAGGCCGTCACGGGCATGACTGATGAGTTCACCGCGACGCAGCAGCAGAAGATTTATCAAGACATCGCGCGGGCCCTGACTGAAAAGCAGGGGCCGGAGGCGGTCGCCGCCCTGCGCCTGCTAGAGCAGGCGCGCTACGGGCAGCAGCTCACTGATGCCCAGACCCGGCAGCTATCGCAGCTTCTTGCGGCGTCTCTGTATGGCGGCACGGTCGGCGGCTTGACGCGGGGCTATACCAATGAAAACAGGCCCCGCTAACCCTATGGCCAAAATACCACAGTGTTGCTATAGTGGCACACAAAAGGAGGCACCATGCGCCCAAAGCCAATGACCAACGATGAGATCGAGGGGATCGTCAGCGGAGCTGTCGACGACGCCGTTGATTTTATCGACAGCGACATTGCGCCCGAGCGCATCAAGGCGCAGCAGTATTTTGACGGCGGCGTCTCCCTCACCCATGAGACCGGCCGCAGCGGCGTCGTAGCCACGAAAGTGCGCGACGCGGTGCGGGCCATCAAGCCCAGCCTGATGCGTGTCTTTACGGCAACAGATAAGCCGGTCGAGTTCGTCCCGAGCGGGCCCGAGGACGTGCAGGTGGCCGAGATGGCCACCAAGTATGCCGCCTATAAGTTCGGCCAGAACAGCGGCTTCCGCGTACTGCAGGACGTCTTCCACGACGCGCTGGTCAAGAAGATGGGCATCGCCAAAGTCTACTACGATGAGACGCCCGACGTGGAGTTCCACGATTTTGACAACCTGAGCAGCGAGGAGTTCGAGCTGCTGGCGGCCGACGACGACATCGAGGTGATCGAGCACACCGAGACGATTGAGGTTGAGGTCGACCCAATGGGCGTGCAGGTCGAGCGGCCCTACCACAGCGCCAAGATCGCCCGCACCACAAGCAAGGGCGACATCAAGATTGAGAGCGTGCCGCCCGAGGAGTTCTTCGTGGACCGCAACGCGCGGTCGTCCGACGACTTCTATGTGATCGGCAACAGGAATGAGATGCGCGTCGGCGATCTGGTGGCGCTGGGCTTCGACATGGAGGAAGTCGAGAGCTTGGGCGGCTACAGCGAGAGCGACACCACCGACGACGAGGCGGAGTTCGAGCGCCGTGGCTACAGCGTCGACGATGACGAGACCGAGGACGCCCGCGACCCGTCGATGAAGAAGGTGCTGGTCACCGAGGCCTACATGAAGATGGACATCGAGGGCACCGGCGTCCCGCGCCTCTACTACTTTATCCTCGGCGGCAGCAGCTACAAGCTGCTGGACTACGGCCCGGCAGACACCGCGCCCTACGCCTGCTTCGAGGTCGACCCAGAGCCCCACGCCTTCTTCGGCCGCTCCATCGCCGACCTGCTGATCCACGATCAGGACGCCTCGACGTCCATGCTGCGCGGCGTCCTCGACAACGTCGCCCTGACCAATAACCCCGGCACCGAGGTGGTGGACGGGCAGGTCAACATGGACGACCTCCTGAACAACGAGATCGGGCGGATCGTCCGCGTCAAGCAGCCCGGCGCCATGCGCGAGCTGGCGGTGCCCTTCACTGCCGGGTCGACCCTGCCCGCGCTGCAGTATTTCGACCAGAGCATCGAAGCCAAGACCGGCATCTCGCGCGTCGCGCAGGGGCTGGACGCCAACGTGCTGCAGTCCGCCACCGCGACTGCCGTGGCCGCCACCAACGAGGCCGCCTCCGGCCAGATCGAGGTGATCGCCCGCAATCTCGCCGAGGGCGGCATGAAGCGGCTGTTCAAGCTGGTCTTAGACCTGATCATCAAGAACGCCGACGACGAGCAAATGGTCCGGCTGAATGACCAGTTCGTCCCGATTGACCCGCGCGCGTGGGACGCCGACATGGACCTCTCAGTCAACGTCGGGATCGGCACCAGCCGCGAGCAGGAGAAGGCCGTCGCCCTGCGCGAGGCGTTCCAATACCAGTCGCAGATTTGGCAGGCCTACGGCCCCACGAATGGGCTGGTGAGCCTGACGCAGATGCGGAACACGCTTGCTGACATGCTGGCCACATCGGGCGTCAACAACGCGAGCCGCTACTTTATGCCGATGGACCCGCAGAAGGAGCAGATGCTCATGCAGCAGGCCGCACAGCAGCAACAGGCCGCCGGGCAAGGCCAGAGCGACCCGAACCAAGCATACATGGCCGCTGAGCAGCTGAAAGCTCAGAGCAAGATGCAAGTCGACATGGCCAAGCTGCAGCTGGACAGCCAGAAGGCGATGGCCGAGGAGCAGCGCAAGCGCCAAGAGATGCTGATGGAAGACGACCAAGAGCGCGATCAGATGGCGCAGGACTTGGCCGTCAAGGTCGCCGAGATCCTCGGCAAGTATGGCACCCAGATCGACGTCGAGCGAGTGCGGGCTGAGCAGGCCGCGCCGCGTGATCCAATGGGTGGTCTGACATGAATAAGGACGACGTGAAAGTTCGCGCGTCACGCGCCAAGGCGCTGATGCAAAGCGATGCGTTCACGGACGCCATGAAGGATTTGCGAGATCGTCAGATTGACGTTTTCGTGAGCAGCGGAGTGGACGACACGTCCGCCCGCGAGGAGGCGCACGCAATGGTGCGGGCGTTGAACCGGATCGAAGAAGCCCTGCAAGCCGACGTGGATGCGGGCACGATCCTTGACAGACAGAAGGAGCGGGACCGTGAGTGACACGACTGCGCCAGACGGCAGCGTTGACGCTGTGACAGACATGCTGATGCAAGAGGCACCGGCAGAAGAAAATCAAGACGTGGCAGAAGACGACGCCGACGAGGTACCTGACGATGGTCAGCCCGAAGCGGCCGAGGCTGAGGCCGAGGAGCTTGATGACGTGGAGGACGACGCCGACGACACAGGCGACGATGAAGACTTGGATGATGACGCCGAAGACGACGATGGCGATGAGGAGCCGGCGACCGACCTCCATACTGTCAAGGTAGACGGTAAGGAGCAGCAGGTGACCCTCGACGACCTAAAACGCTCATATTCGGGGCAAGCATACATTCAGAAGGGGATGGAAGAGACCGCCAACGCCAAGCGACAGGCCGAGAGTGTCTACCAGTCCCTGCAAGAGGAGCGGCAGAAGCTGGCCGCCACGTTCCAGCAGCTTCAGACCACTGGCATTCCACAAGTACCAGAGCGGCCGTCGAAGGAGTTAATGGACGCCGACCCGATTGCCTACTTTGAGCAAATGGAAGCCCATCGCGAGGGACTGGAACAGGTCCAGAAGTTTCAGCAGCAATACCAGACCCTGAACGAGCAGCAGACGGCTGCCCAGCAGCGCGCCCAGCAGGCCTATCTGGCCGAGCAGGCGCAGCTACTGACGCAGGCGATCCCGGAGTTTGCTGACCCGAAAAAGGGTAAGCAGATGAAGGAGCAGCTCGTCCAGACAGGTGTGGAGACCTACGGATACACCCCCGAGGAGATGGCGCAAGTCATGGACGCGCGGGCGGTTTGGGTGTTGGCTGACGCGATGAAGTACCGGCAACTGAAGGATGGGAAGGGCAAGGCTGAACAAAAAGCCAAAGGCGCCCGACCCGTTGTGAAGCCCGGCACCAAGCGGTCTGATACTGACAGCAAAGTGGCGCGGAAGCGGAAGGCCGCAGCTCGGATGAAGAAGAACGGCGGCGTCGACGACGTCGCATCATTTTTGCTTTCCTGATGGAGGAATAAATCATGGCCGTTAATGCCAATACCGAAGAGACCTATAAAGTCTCGACCATACGCGAAGATCTGCAGGATGCCCTTATCAGCATCTCGCCCACAGACACGCCGTTTATGACTGCCATCGGCCGTCGTAACATCGACAACACCTATTTTGAGTGGGGCGTTGTGGACTTGGCTGATGTCGACGACGGCAACCGCGTCGCCGAGGGCGAATCAGCGCCGGGCAACGACGCGCCCACCAACGCGGTGCGTCAGGGCTCATATTCGCAGATCTCTGATAAAGTGGTGGAAGTCAGCGACACCTCGAATGCCGTCAATGGCGCGGGCGATGCCCAGACCTTGGCCAAGCAGATCGCGTTCAAGCTAAAAGAGCTAAAGCGGGACATGGAAACCATGCTCTTGTCGAATGTTCCTGCTTCGGCGGGAGCGTCGGGCACCGCGCGTCAGACTGCTGGTCTGCCCGCGTGGCTGAAGACCAACGCCAATCGCGGCGAGGGCGGTGCCGACGGCACCATGTCGGGCACCGGCGACGCTGGCTTCCCCAACGCGGCTGCCACTGACGGCACCGAGCGCGCCCTGACCGAGGGTCTACTCAAGACCGTCATAGCCCAGTGTTGGGAGGCGGGCGCGGAGCCGTCCGTCGTGCTTGTGGGTCCGCTCGCCAAGCAGCGGATCTCGACCTTCGACGGGAATGCTACGCGCTTCAAGGAAGCCGAGGACAGCAAGCTCAACGCCGCGGTCGACGTCTATATCAGCGATTTCGGTGAGCTGCAGATCGTCCCAACGAGGTTCCAGCGGGCGCGTGACGTCTTCGTTCTGGACCCCTCGTATGCACGGGTTGGGTATCTGAAAAACACCAGCCAGCAGAAGCTGGCTCGGACAGGCCACGCCGAGCGTCGCCTGATCAGTGCCGAATACGGTCTTCAGGTAGACAACCAAGCGGCACACGGCATTCTGGCCGATATCGACGCCTCGCTTGAGCCTGTCTCGCCGACCTAAGCACAGCAAGATTGGGGCGGCCTCGGCCGCCCCTCTCACCGTACACAGGGGATTTGCACGATGGTGAAAATCAAGATTACGACGGACAAGAAGGTGTGGGTCAACGGTCGCCCGCAGACGAAGGGCAGCACCGCGGAAGTCGACCCCGCGCTGGCCGACCTCCTGATCGACCGAGGATTTGCTGAGAAGGCGCGCGGCGCGCCCCGGAAGAAGGGGTCGGACAATGGCGATACGTGAGCGTATGTTCGAGGACGACGGCACCCTGCGCGTCATCCGCAGCCAAGATGTGCAGCCAATTCTGGAAGCCAACAAGCGCGCCCAGAATAGCGAGCTGAACCGCAAGTCAGAGATGCGCCGCGCTGGCAGCATTCCCATGGTAGTGGCTGAGCAGTGGTCACGCGAGTGCGGGGCCGCAATCGGCACTCAGGAATTTGGCAAATACGCAAAGAAAAAGCTGATGGACGGCGAGTTTTCCAAGCTCCGAATCCATGGCTTCTAATCGAGGGATTTACGACATGAAACACCTACCCAAGGCCGCCGCGGCTGGCTTGCTGATGCTGCTAGGGGCCTGCGGCCCCCGGATGTCGGATGCCAACCCAGACCTGTGCCAGCATCCAAACCTCTTCGTGATGACGGTGGGCGTCAATATCGAGGCCACCGAGGGCCCCCACCTCGTCTGCACCTAGCCCCCGGCGTGGGGCGTCAGTCCATGACCCCCTTCGCCCGCCACTCCTCGCGGAGCTCGTCAATCGCGCCCCAGAAGGTGTCGCGCTCGCTGTCGGGCACATAGACCGACAGGCGCACCATATTGCGCTCAAGCTGGCGCTGGTGGTATGAGCGCTGGGCCTCGGCGTGCTTACTAACTGGCTTCTGCTTAGATTTCGTCATGGGTATTCTCCTTTGGTCGGTCGTCAGTCCCGATCTGGCGCTGCTCGTAGGCCATCAGGAAGGCGATGCAGCACGCGGCGTGCCATGTGTGCGGCATGCCGGTCTCGGGGTCATTGTCTTCGCCGCGCCACCACGCCCACATATGGCGCATGAGGGCCGAGAACGGCCGGTGCCACTCCATCCCCCGCTCCCAGTTTCGGTCGGCGTACTTACGGGCGCCAAAGTCTAGCACCGCCGCCGTGCCCTCGAGGAGCTCCGGCGGCAGCAGGTGCATGGGCGGCTTGCCGTCGTCGTGCTTGACGCCTTCAGTCATAGTACCTCCTCGATCAGGTTGGTGATCTCCGCGTCGAGCGTCAGCTCCTTGATCTGGAACAAGGCGAGGCGCAGATTGTTGACGCGGGCCTCTAGATCGTCAATGCGGCTCTCGTACTCCCGCTCCAGCTCCTCAGTGTGCTTGCCGTGCTCCTCGGCGGCCTCGTCAGCCTCCACGCACTTGTCATCAAGCAGGTCGAAGACAAAGGCGATCTCTGGGTAGCGCAGGCGCAGGGCGTCCAGATTGGGGTCGCCCCCAATCTTGAAGTCGAGGTTTGCGATGGCGAGTTGGATGTCAAATGGCATGGTGTTCTCCTTAGGTGTGGTTGATGCATTCAGGACCGAAACCGGCCTCTATCGATGTAGGGTCAGTCAGGGCCCGACCGCAGCGGGCGCAGCGCCCCTCGTGCCAGAACTCGAGCTGCTCTGGCATGTGGCCCTCAGAGAACTGACGAAGCACCCAGTCCAGCCCGATGAACGCCGGGTGGCTGGGATTGCCTTTGCGCCCCGGTATCAAAGCGTGGCCGTTCTTGGTGAAGCCGATGTACTCGTAGTCCTGCTCATTGTTCTGGCCGACCAGCAAGCTGGCAAAGAACATATCGTCGCTGTCCTTGGCCTTGGCGACGCGGTATGTGTACCGCTTGCCGGTGGCCTTGGACACGAGAGTGAAGCGTGCGCGCCCACCCAGAACAAACTGGTGGGCGTCAGAGGCGTCAGCGATCAGGTGCGGGTTGGTCATGGTCGAGGTCTCCTGTGGTGTGTGCCCTAGAGATAGGATGCTGATCAGCATCTGTCAAGGGCTACACCTCCTCATCCTCTAGTTCGCCCCACGACCTGCCTATCCCGCCCTCGACCAGCGCATCAGTTGGCGCGCCGGGGAAGATGTCGAGGTAACCCTGCACCATGTCGTCCTTCATCCAGCGCAGCGCCTCCGGGGCATCGTCAATGAAAGCCTCGTCGATCAGGGCGTCGTGGATCGTCGCGGCCATGCGCGTGCCCATGTGCTGACCCCGGTCGGCAGCGGCTTCGAGCCGCGCCCGGTGCCGGATGATGGCGCGAGCCATGACCGAAAGCGCTGCGCGCTGCACAGGATAGTTCGCGCATTTGGGCAGTTGCGGCTTCTTGCCAAGATAGATCGTGCCGCCGTCGATCATGGGCAGGAACCCGTCCTCGAGGGCGTGGTTCATCATCGTGTTCCGAAGATTAAAGGCCCGCGGGTAGCGGTCAGCCCAGAAGTCGATGAGCTCCTGCGCCCGGGTGATCGAGGTGCGGAGCGTGCCCGACAGGCCCATGGCCCCCGATCCGTAGATGATGCCAAACGACACGCCCTTGGCCTTGGCCCGGATCTCGTAGCCCTCCGGCGTCTTCTTGTCGATCTTGTAGCCAGCCATGTACGAGCCGACCTCGCTGTGCAGGTCGCCGTGGACGCAGTCGTACAGGAGCTGATCGTCCTCGGACAGCAGCGCCAGCACCTTGAGCTCGATCCCGCTGTAGTCGAGCGAGACGAGGTGCTTCTTGGGCGGCGCGATGAACGACAGACGCACGCTGGTGAAGTCACCCAGCAGCTCGCGGTCGCGGGGAAACTGCTGGGCATTCGGCGATGAGCTCGAGAACCGGCCAGTCACGGCGCGGGCGATGTTGTAGGACGGGTGCAGCCGGCCGTCGCTGGCGTTCTGCGCCATCGTGATCAGCTTGTCGCCGAAGTTCGACAGGTATTGGTTGATCGTCGTCAGGTCGGCGATGTGGAACAGCACCTCAGCCAGCGGCCCCTCACCGCCCGCCAGCGCCGCCATCTCCTTGAGCGTGGCGGTCTTGATCTCGAGCTGGCCGGACTTCTCGGTGCGCGGCCAGTGGGCCAGATACTCGTCCGGCAGGATCTGGCCGAAGTAGTCCGACCACTGCTTGCGCGACTGCAGGTTGGCGACCTCGTCCTCGCCCACCAGAGCGCGGATCGCGCCCTCGTACGCCACCTTCTTGCTCGCCCACAGGGCCACCAAGTCGCGGTGGCGGGCTTGATCCAGCAGCAGCCCGGTCTCGCGCATCTCATGGACCGGCACGATCAGGTCATCGAGCATGGCCTGCGCCTGCCGCGCAGACGGATGCTCATCGAGCTTGGCCTGCCAGTGCTGCCACAGCTCCCACGTCTGCAGGGCGTCGTCGGCGGCATACTGCAACTGTTCCGCAGTCAGGTCGGGCGCGGCCCAGTTCGACACCTGCTGCTCCTTCGACATCTCGTAGCCGAGGTCAGCTTTGAGCATCAGGGCCAGTGACATCTGATCGCCTCCCATGCGAGCGCGGCGTGCGTGCGCCACCTCGATGACCTTGACGTCAGGCGCATCAGCAGCGTCGAACCACTGATACTCGAACCCGGCGTTAAACGCGATCCACGTCGCGTCCTCGAACCACTCGGCGTAGGGCGCGAACGAGCCGCCCTCAAGCGCCCAGAAGTCGACGACGGCCCAGACGTCGTCATTGCATATCTGGGCCAGCCTGACCTCGCTCTCCTGCGGGCGCAGGCCGGTGGTCTCGAAGTCAAGCGCGGCGTGACCGGTGCCGATCTGGTCGAGCAGGTCGTTCAGGCCTTCCTCAGTCGTGATCATTTGGTATGTCATGCGGTCTTCCTGTGGTGTGGGGAGGCGGGCCCGGAGGCCCGCCCCGTGGTCAGGTGCGGCGCGCGCGGCGCGAGCGCGTCGGCTTGGCTTCCGGCTCAGGGTCGGCCTCAGCCTCGATCTCGGCCGGCTCGGCCTCGGCCTGACCGCCCAGCATCTCGGCGGCCTCGGCCTCCGTGATCCACTCCTCGATATCGAACTTCGGCTTGAAGTTCCACTCGCCCTGAGCTTGGAACTTTTCGCGGGTGAAGTGGAACAGCGGGAAGTGCGGCTCCCCGGCCAGCATGCGCTGCGAGATTTCGTCGAAGAGGGCCGAGACCGTGTTCTTGCCGCTGACGCTGTTGGTGCTGAACTGGTACTGCACCACCTCGCCCTCGGAAGACATGAAGCCGAAGCCGAGCATCGACTGCCACCCGTCCTGCGGGCGGCTGTAGGGGCCCTTGTCCTCAAGCTCCTTCTGCGCGACGGCCAGCTCGGGCTGGTAGATCGACCATTCGTGGCGGGCGACCGGCTTATTGTCCTTCCAGCAGATCCAGCCGCGGAAGGCCGAGCGGGGCTCCATCAGGAACAGCTCGCCGCTGTCCAGCTCGTTGCGGTCTCGGCCGTGGGTGATGGCCCCGGTCTTGCCAGAAAACGAGACGTATTCGACGCCGTCGCTGGCCGATCCCGTGCTCTCCTCGGCGCCGGCGGATGACAGGGCCTTGGCCATGGCGTCCTTGTCGAGTGCGGGGAGGTTTCCGCCCTTGGCGAAAGCTGTGAGAGATGTAGACATGTGTGTGCTCCTTTTCTACGTTGCACGTTTCAACAGAGGCTGTCTGGGCCTCAATCGACGGTCAGCCGCTCGCCGGCCTTGCCCGTCTTCATGAAGGGGCTGAGGTCAATCCCGGCCTCCTCCATCTGCTTCCAGTCATACGAGCGGCGCCCGGCGACTGGTGTCAGTTCGACCCTGTGGTTGCCCACGGTCAGGTGTGATGCGTTGCGCTCCTTGAGCTCCGCCTTGATGGTCTCTGCGGCGTCGTCCTTGCGCGCCTTGGCGTGCTGCTCGTCGCCCTTGGCGAGGACGTAGGCCTGCACCGCGTTGTCAAGGCTAGACCCGCGGTTTCCGCGGCTGACCTTGGCCTCGCCGTCGATCTCGACGCCGCACTGCTCAGCGAAGGGGCAGCCGCCATATTTCTTGCACTGCCCATCGCGCTTGCCCTCGCGGTCGAGGCGGTCGACGCTCTTGGCGTTCAGCATCTTCTTAGCGCGCGGGGCCATTTGATTGAGCATCAGCGTGGCGCGCTCGATGTCGAACTCGAGGATGTCGTTGTAGTTCGACGCGTCCATATAGATCAGCTTGCCCGCCACCGGCTTGGGGAAGTCGCCACCCTGCAGGTGGGCGATCTCCATGCCGATCTGGAGCTGGACGCCGTGGTCCTTGCGCGGCAGGTAGTTGCGGTTGGTGCGCGGGTCGATAGTCTTAAACTCCAGCGCGATCCACCCGTCCTCGGTCAGCATGTAGCCGTCCGGCGTCGCGCTGATGCGGTGCTCCTCGCTGACAATCGACACCTGATCGTCGCCGCAGTGCCTGAGCTCCACGCCCGCCGCCCAGAGGCAGTCGACCAGATATAGCTCGCCCTGCTTGCCCCGGCGGGCAAAGCCCCAGTCTTGATCGACCGGCGGCAGGTTGCGCTCGAACCACTGCTTGCGGATGCAGGTGATCGCGCTTGAGGCGTTCAGGTACTTCGAGCGGTCGATGCCAAAGCCCTCGCCGTCGTCCAGCGCTTGCGCGCCATTCAGAATGATGTCCTTGATCATGACAAGTCCCCCTCAACTTCGCGCATCGCATACTCCGCCAGCGCCTCGATGGCGCGCTCGTACTGGGCGTCCATGCCCATAAAGCGCGAGTAGTTTGTCTTGTTGCTGGCCGTCACTTCCGCCAGCTCCCGATCCAGCTCCCCGATGTGCTGGACGGCGGCCCACATGACCTCAGCGGCGGGGTCGGAGGGCTGCGTGGGGGGTCCGCTGTTGCGGAATGAGGGGCAGGTGTCGACCATGTGATCGAACGCCTCGACCCCGATCAAGTCGGCGATGGTGGGCCTCGTCATGCCATCCTGCAGATTGTCGATCTCGGCGCGGAGTTTTCCGTTCTCCGCCTCGAGGTCCGCGACTTTTAGCTCTAGCTGCGTCTTGTTCATTTTGATGCCTCCTGATGGGCTGTTTCCGTGGTGTTGTGGGCGCGGCGCTTGGCCATCGAGATCGCGTGGATGGCCTTGGCCAGCTTATTGTCGACGAATAGCGTGTCGACGTGCACGGGTTTGCCCTGACCCATGCGGTGTAGTCTGCCGTAAAATTGATCCATCACTGATGGTGACCAATCCTCCTCGACAACGACGATGGCGTTGCCGCCCCGCTGCAAGTTGAGGCTGACGCCCATGGCGGCGATCTGGCCGACCAGAACGTCAAGCTCGCCCTCGTTAAATTGGCGCTGCAGCTCTGACTTGCGCGCGGCAGGCGTGCGGCCGTCGAGGACGGCGACGCGCAGCTTCTTCTTGCTGAGCGATGCCGCCAGCTCGTCGATGACCTCGCGGTGCCACGCGCCAACTAGGATCGCGCTCTGCTCTGCGTCGGCGCGCTGCCAGATAAAGTCGGCGGCCTCTGGCACCATCGACACGCCCATCTCGCGGCGTATCGTGGCGAGGTTCTCGTCATTGTCGGCGATGGCCTGCTCGATCTCGGCCATGGTCATCTGGTCGAGCTCGCGGTTGATCGCGGCGATGCCCTTGGGCTCGACCTCCAGCCGGGTGTGCGTCAGGTCGGGCATGTCCTCCCAGACGTCGTCCAGCGTGCGGCGCGTGGCGCACTGCGCGAGGATCTCGCCCAGCTCATCGAGATTGCGCGATCCGACGGTCATCTTGACCGGGAAGCGCGCGCCGGCGAACTTGCGCTCCTGCACGATGCAGTAGCGCAGGTTGAAGCGGTCGACATTCAGCGAGCCGATCCGCTGCTTGATCTGCTGGGGCGCCGCCCGGAACAGGAAGGGGATCAGGTCGTCGGCCCAGCGGGTCATCGGCGAGCCGGTCAGAAACCAGCTATGCCCGAAGGCCTCGACCATGCCACCCCTGCCAAGGATCGCCTTGGTGCGCTTAGCCTTGGTGCTCTTGAGGGCGTGGCTCTCGTCGCAGATCAGGGCGGCGCGCCGGCCGTCCAGATGCTCGCGCGCCCACGCCATCAGCTCGTTCTGACGCTTGGTGGCGATCTCATAGGAGCAGATCAGGATGTCGGCCTCGGGGTCGATCTCGGTCTTGCCGGTGGCGAGGATCTGGGGCTTGCATTCCATGTGGTCGGCCGCCTCATTCGCCCACATGCGGAGCGAGATCGGCGGGCCGACGATTACGGCCCGGAGTGCCTCAGCCTCGATCAGGGCTTCCAGCGCGGTGCGGGTCTTGCCCGTGCCCACGCCGTTGAAGCAGCCGGCGACCCGGCGGCCTGCCAGAAACTTGGCGTCGGTGATTTGGTGGGGAAGAAGTTCCATGTGGTGTTCTCTCTACGTCGCTACGGCATCCAATCGGGATGCAGGGGAAGCATATGATGCTGATGGTGGGCCCGTCAAGAGCTGATTGGGCCCGCCAGTGATTTAGTCGTCGCGGTCCATATCCTCGAAGTACAAGTCGACGAGACACGCGACGGCAAACCCCGCCAAGGTGGCGTCTTCGGGGATCGCATCTGCCAGCCATCTGGTGAAGCCCGGGGGCTGGCCCTTGAGCTCCCGGCCCAGCCTGCCAATCGTGATGCTCCGCATGACGTCGTGCTTGCGCGTGTCGGGCAGCACGCCGTGGGCCCGGCCGACGCGCATGATGCGGTAGACGTGGGTCCACGACAGGCCGATCTGGTCGGCGATCTCCCGCGGCGGCAGGCCCTGCTTGGCCAGTGGCTTGATCTGCTCGATCCGTTCTTCAAGCGTCACGGTCATTTGTCGTCTCCTCTCGCTCTTGGCCGCACAGAAGCGCTCAGCAGCCGCGTCGGGCGGCACTGGGCATCGCTGCTAGGGTAGTGCCGGTCAATCGTCGGATACACCTCCAGCAGCGCCTCTCCGCAAGCCTGCTGGCTGGGGTAAAGCAAGGCCGTGTCGAGCGTGCCGTGCTGCGGGGATGTGAATGTGATTAGCATGAAGGTGAAAAACTCTGTCATCACATGCCCCCCTTGATGAGGGCGTCAACGGCCTCCTTCAGGTCGTGGTACGCGCTACGGCGGGCAATCATCGCGCTTTCGATGGCGTCGCGGTCGCTTGGCACTGTGGCGCGCTTGCGGGCGTCTGCCTCGCGCTCTGTGGCCGCCTCCATGCGCTGTACGGCGGCCTTAATTGCTAGGTGGTGGGTGTGCATCGACATGCGTTTTCTCCTGTGGTGTGTGGTGGTGGGGCCGCCCCCGGCTGGCGCCGGG
>Ga0102934_1001138_pt1 | contig 18406 bp, 12 predicted proteins | sample SalPonR2_A_D1_MG_FD_78175 | JGI IMG/M metagenome (GOLD analysis project Ga0102934, IMG submission 78175) | Salt pond soil microbial communities from South San Francisco under conditions of wetland restoration - Salt Pond MetaG R2_A_D1_MG | ecosystem: Environmental > Aquatic > Marine > Intertidal... | reverse complement strand
CTCCCCCCAGGTCATTCACGGCCCCGAAACCAAAGTCCTCAAGGCCCTTTAGGACCTCCTCCTCCTCCTCCTCCTCGGCTTCCAGCTCTACCAACCCCTTCTTTCGCAGCTTCTTCTGGCGTTTTGCGTTCCTTCGGTCTGCCTCAATCATGGCGCGGTATGCCGCGGCACGATCTCTCGGCTCCCCCGTTTCCTCATCTTGTTCCTCGTCGTCCGGCTCTGCCGCTCTTTCTTCACTCTCATCCACCCCGCTTGCTCGATTCGAGGCATCCTTATCCTCAGTGTGATCACTACGGCCTTTCAAAGCCTCTTTTCCCTTCTCTGCACCCTCGGCTCCCACGGCAGTCCTCTGCTGGAGGGAGGCAAGCACCGAGCTAGTAGAGAGGCCCGTCGTTTTGCTGCTGAAAAAGGCCGCAATACCCTTTTTTGGCGGCGAAGAGATAGAGTCAGGGACATGAGGCTGACAGGATGCAGTTGCCCCGCTCCCGTTGCCTGCGCTTGGCTTGCCAAAGAAAGCAGTGAGGCCTTTTTGAACCGTGCTCGCTTTCAGCTGGCCGTCGTTGTCCACGTAGAGTTTGGAGGAGGACATCGGATCCGCTAATGTTGGAGCTGAGGTGAACGGTGGTGGCAGCGACGTCACCATAGCGGATACCGAGGAGAATTGGAGGATCTCATCGGAGGGAGGGGGCGAGGTCGAGTCATCAAGCGCTGGAGGTGCTTCCCCCACTCGGTCATCTGTCGCTCCCTCGTGTGCGGCGGATCTACCCGTCATGTCCTCCGCCCTCCCATGAAGAGCCTCTTTAGATCTGTCCGGGAAGGCAAGCCTCCTAGAAGGAGAGAACGGAGTGCCTGGCGAGCGTGCTTCCATAGCCGACGGAGAGTGTAGAGCAGCGCGATGATCCTCATAAGTCTCCCCCGGCTTTTCCACCGCACAGTTTTCTCCTTCATTTCCCTTTCCATCTCCACCATCTCCGTTATCCTCCTGGTCCCCATCACTGTGCTCTACATCATTTTCTTTCTCCTGCCCAACCTCCTCCTCCTCTTCCTCTTCCTCTCTTCTCTTCTGACGCAAAACCGCGGCCGCGGCACGCTCTTCCTCATCTGCATCCACTCCTAATGTGGCCCTGTCACCCTCCTCTCCGTTACGCTGCCGATATTCCAGGGTATCCACGGAGGCCTCAGATGACACGTCTGAATCGCTGTCTTGGTCTGGGGCGTAGTCGCTCCCTTCTTCCTCATCTCCAGAGGCCTGCCCTTCCGTGTCCCCCTCCACCCCGTCCTCAAGTAGTTTAGCCGCTTTGGCAGCCGCAGCTGCAGTTTCTTTCTCTTTCAAACGCTGCGCCATGGCCTTCCTTTTCAATTCCATGATTTTAAGATCGCGCTGATGTTCGCGATAGTCCTTGTAGCCCAACTCCCTCGCCAACCATTGTGCACTTCGCTGGCGCGCAGCTTCTTGCAGCTGGCGTCGCAGGGCCGCTTCCTTGTCGTAAGGACCGGCAGTTTTTTTAAGGGAAGTGGAGACATGAAGCTGCATGTGACTGGGATCTGGGGCGATGGATCTTCGTGAACACAAAAACCCTCTGGGGCCGTGGTCGTGTCGGGGCCAGCTGGCCGGAGCCTTCGTCTCGCTTTGTTTCACGCTTTCAGATGCATTATTGTCAGCATGTACGACCGCAGGAACCAACTCCAATTCAATTCCGCTCTCGTCCCCGCTGTCGTCGTCCTCAGTACTCACCTCCCGCTCGGAGGCCGGATTCGGCTCAGGAGAGGACGCGACGGCCGCTTTTTCCTGTTCCTTTTGCCTCAAACGCTCGGTCAATATAGGCTCCGGTGGAGGCTCCACAAAGCCTTCCTCTACTTCCTCCTCTTCAACGGAAGCTCCCGCGGCGGCCGCCGCAGCCCCCGGGGCTTCAACCACGAGCTTGCCGGCCCTGGCTGCTTCACGTTCCTCCCGCTTTTGCCGAACCAGACTCTTGAGCTGCTCCGTGGCGGACATGAGCACACCCTCCATCAAGGGTCGATTGCGTGCACGAATACGGTCTAAAAGCTGGCTTTGCAAGCGCTCGGTCCGTTTTGCCATTTCCTTTTGGCCGGCAAGCACCAGCTCTCGCTGCTCCTTCTGCACCAGAGCCTGCTCCTCCATTTTCTTCAACTCCTTCAGCTCTTCTACTCGGACAGCCAGTCGCGCTTTCTCGATGGGGTCCATCCCGTCATCGACTGCATCTTTAAAAATTGCATCGTCTTTCTTGTTCCTGCCGTCACCATTTCCCCCCTCTCCCTCTTCATCCCCCTCGCTGTCCTCTCCCGAGCTCGATGCCTCGTAATCTGAAGATTCGTCCCCTCTACTCGCCCCTGGCTTTCTCCCTCCCTTCTTCCTCGCAAATTTTACCCCTCCTTTCTCGTCTTCTGCTTCGGATTGCGATGAATCCAGTATGCCTAGGTCCAGCCCCGATACGGCCTCATTTCTTTCCTCAGACACAGCTCCTCCCACCACGCTCAACGGCGACGGTCGCTGAGTTTTATCATTCGCATCGGAGGGAGAAGAGGGAGGAGAAGGTGCAAGCTCAATACCAAGCGGCACAGCTGGCGGCGAAGCGTCTGCGTCGATGTGCTCATTGGGACCACTGACGTCGTCCAATGAGGCCCCTGAAAACATCTCTGCCCCAGCCGAACTGCCATGGCTCTTCGTTTTGTGCTCATGCTTACGTGTGACTGTCTCTTCTTGTCCGTGCCCTGCTTTTTGGCTTTTCTTTGCTGTCCTCTTCCCCTTGTCTCGTTTCTCCTTTTTGCTGAGAGGCCGGCGACGCCTTTCCCTCCCGGGGCCGGGGACATCCTCCGCCTCGCTGCCGCTGCCACTGCGAGGGGTATCCCCCTCCCTTCGCACAACGGCAATGGCTTTTCTCTCCTGCAGCCCTTCGCTCTCTTGGATGGATGGGCCGGAATCAGAAGGCAGAGGGGCGGGAGAAGGAAGTGACGAGCGGGACTGGGCTGCGGCGGTGCTGCAGGAGTCAGGGCGGTTTGCATCTACGAGGGTTTCGCACTCTGCGGTGGAGCTTTTCTGACTCTCACTATTCTGTCGGCCCTCCTTCTCTTTCCGCGTATGAGGAAGCGAGACCGAAGGCAACTCAGGGGACGTGTCTCCCTTGAAGTCCTCCACGTCCATGGTGTCCTCCTGACCGCTCGAAGCACAGCGGTCCTCTCTAGGTGAAGGCACGTCTTCGTCTCTGCCTGCCACACTTTTTGAACCGGCAACACGCAAGTCCTCCTCTCGCTCTTCTTCGTCATCCGAACCCAGCCCTGCCATCAGACGCTGCGCCTCCAACGCCCTCTCCTTCATGCGGTCTCGTTCTTCCGCCTCTTCCTCAGAGCGAGGTATGGCAATCTTCTCAGCGCTCGGTGACAAAATGCTTTCTGTCCCCGGACCTTCAAAATGCGTTGTATTACTCCTCGTGCTCCCCCCATCTTTTTCGTCTCCGTCCTCACCTTCTCCAGTCAATGTGTTAGCTTGTGTCCCAGAAACCGTCTGCAGCGCAATGCCGTCTTCCTGCTCATTTTCGTCCAGGTCGATGTCTTCATTCTTCTCACTTTTGCACAAGTGACTCTTTAAGTGTGATAAAGGTGATGCCATTGTGTAGGTTTGCTCTTCGGCGTCCTCACCTTCGCCCTGGCGTCCCTCACCTCCGAGAGTCCTGTCGACCGGCAGACCACGGTCAGAAAATCCTTCCCCCACAGCGCTGCTGGCATAATCTGCCATTACGCTATGCACAGAGACAAAAGGGCTGGACTCTCTTGAAGATTGATGTTGGAAGAAGCTTGGCTTGGACCGAGCAAGACCTCCGGTGAACACACTCTCATCCAGCTCATCGTCTGAGTTGTTGGGCAATGGGAAGGACGACGCGGGCGTGCTGTTTTATTAAGGGTCGTGATAAGTAGTGAAATTACCAAGCACGAGTTAGTAGAAATAAATGTAAAAGGCAAAGGGGGATAAAAAGGATACAAAGGACAACCAATTGCAGGGCGATTACAGGCAAGGACACGAAATGAATCGACTTACGACACCGCCATCCCCTCATCCTTGCCGTGTTGCTGCGGCGATAATTGAGACCGACCCCAGTCTTTGCGACTTCTGTAAGTCTTCATCTTTCACCTTTTCGTGTGATATATGGTAAGAGGCTAAGTAATGTGTCGTAGCGATAAAATTACGACTCGTGGCATCCGGCTGAGGTTCACGCGGATACCGCTCAGGCGGAGAAATATATGAGAACTACCCATTGCAAAGTTTGCGCATGTGGTCTCCGTTATCAAACGAAAAGAGTTTAGACAATCACTCTGCTCTGTTGTTTCATGGAACATCATTTTGTCTTTTGGTGCTTGTTTGCGCTTGGGACCCAGGAAGTCGTTTTCTTCGGCGATGGGATAATTCATGCCAGCCTTTTCCCGCTCTTTCACCTTTGTTTGCCCCCCGCAACTTTCGCGTATCCCTCAGTCCTCTGTACTTGAGTATTCCTATATTTTACATTTCTGCCTAAATTTGTATTTTGAAAAGGCTCTGTTCCGAATCGGGCTCCAATTGCATATGTAACTTTCGTCCCAGTTATGAAGGGAAAGCTTTGTATCGGGACTAAATGAAGATGCAGGGCCGTGTAATCGTTGTGTTTAGCACCGCAGCCGTATAGAATTGTGCTATATTAAGGCATTTAAAACAATGATTGTAAATCTATATTGCTTACCTATTTTAAACCGGTGAATGCAATTCCTGGACCTTCGCGTTGTCATTCTCGGTTTTTCGCGCCAAACCTCGAGCATCCTCACTCCCTTAACGATTCAACGGACATTCAAACATTCAAAAGCTGGCAGCGCCAAAAGGATGCGCAAGGAGGAGAGGGCTACGAGTGTCACACGTCTCCGCTTACATGGTATGACCGGTGCATGATTTCATCCATTTTCCATGCACAGTGTACAACGCTCGAGAGAAAGTCGCCTCCTCATGACGCTCAAAATTGGTTTCAATGGACGTCGTGGAAGACACTAGAAGAGAACCCACATATTCACTGCATATCTCATTTGTACATGTTAAATCCCTCACCCTCGAAAGCGGATTTTATGTCTTTAATATGCAACGGGGTGTTTCAAATATCACCGCAAATGTTTAAGGAGACAAATGTGCTGCTGCGATCCACTGCCTGCTTTTCATTTTTAAATCCCACCTTGTGAAAATCACTCATGCCTTTCGATGAGTGTTGGCTTTTTGGTGAGGGGAAAAAATAGAATTACAATTTGACGTCGTGCATTTCCTCCTCAAACAGGGCTATAAATCAAGAGAGAATGCTCTTCTCGGATGAGAAAGCGCTTAGGATGGATGTTGCTATGATAGTAGCCTTTATTTTGGCTGTGAATGGGTGCGCATTATACACTCTAAAACGGGTGAGATCCCAACCTGGGTCGCGACTTTTCTGGGCCGCAGTCATTCTTTGTGTTCCTATCGGAGGCGCTTTGATATTCTTCTTTTTTCGGCCACGGGATCCGATCAAATATTTTACCGACGATAGTATACCAGAGAAGAAGGTGGGCCAAATCACACCCGTGGATGTACCTATAGACAAGAAACTACCCTCGATGACGCCGCCGACCACTCCCACCCTCCTCCACCGTTTCGCAGCGCACGCAATCAAGAGCCCGGACGGCACTTTAGAAAGTCCCTGTATAATGTATGCACCATCAAGCTGAAGCCCTAACATACTGTCTGTGAGAGATGCGATCAGCGGCGACGTGCTCTTAAGTAGAAATCCAAGAAGATCTCTCCTTCCCTTTTTTGGGTAATAAGCAAACTTGTTTTTTGACGATTTGTCGTAGTCGCGCAACACACAAATACCTGCCCGCCCGTAAAAGGCCTCCTGTAAATAAAAAGCTAAAATGGGCCTGGGCCTTCACATAATCGGAACCGCTCATAAATCGTTCGGCTGTTTTGAAAGCGGAAAAAAGCATTAAAAAAAATCGTTCGAAAACAGGGAAGAAAAGGATAAGCATTGGCTTAAACTTTGCGTTTATGTCGTTGTTTCTTCAGGTAAATGGGTTAACGACTGTTTGTAAGGGGGAAATGGCAGTATAGGTTTCGTCTAACCACCCTCTCTCATCGCTCATCAGTGAGCATCTTAATTATGTGTGTTATTCACGACGAATCAGCGTGTATAAGTCAAAAAGATATTGTTTTGCGTTGCACGACAAGAGCACATACTTAGGGTTAGACAAGTGGCTATGCCGAATGGCGAATGTTTGTGAACAGATTCTTCTTCAGTGACCAAACAAAGAGAGCCCCGCATGCCATCCGGTTATGGTTGAAGCCATACGGGCCGATTTTCACGCATCAGATCTGATAATTTAATAAATCTGCTCATTTCTATATGAATTTATGAACAGCTACGTTATAGAGAAGGGCTTGACCTGCACACTTAAGTTGTTGCCATGTCGTGCTCGTATTACACCACTGGGATCAAAAATGATGATTGGGATCAGAGCGTCGAAGCGGTAACCAAACAACTTACCGTCTATCATGTCCCATTAGCCCGCGTTAGCTTTAGCCCTAGCGGAGCTTTGCCACGGTGTTGATACGAGAGGTGCTGGGAAAGGAGCCCGTCTCCTGGTAGCCATTGACGATACGCCGCAGAAATCTCGGACACGAATGCCCGCAATCGTCTGTATAGTCATGTATAGGTGGATCGCCAAGGAAGGCAGCTGCAGACTCCTGGCAAGCCAACGTGAAGCACAAATATTAAAAGACAATGTTGAGACTGAGAGATTGTTCAAAACGAATCAAGCCCTTTAAAAAGTCTCTACTTGTTGCGCATATTGTATTCTTTTACCCATCGCAATGTCGTTTCTTTGAAGCCCATCCCAGGCGCAAGGCGAGTGAAGAACGTGCAGCAGGACTATAGCCCCCGAAAAGAAAGCAGTACCTGACGTAACGACGTGCATGTTTTATCTTCTTGCAACGACGATTTTGATGTGAGGATAGATAAGCATTAATAAAACTCTCCTATCCGTGCTTTTGAGCAACTTGTCAACGATGAACTTGGTCACAAGAGAAAAGACAACATATTTTTCACATGAAAGTGCCCCTCCGGTTCGTCGGCCTTGGCGTCGCTGGAAAGTGAGTCACAACAAGTGCATTACGGTGAAATCTCTACGCACAACACACCTTTCCGGTCAGAGCCAGCGACCGCGGGAGGGAAATTAGAAAAGATGCCAACCTCTTGAATCGGAAAAAGAAAATGGGCCACAGCTGCCATGCTAGCTTGACGTTCGCGGTCGCGCATCGAGCAGTCGGTCCTGTCAGCTGCCTAGTAGCGGCGAGATTCTATGGCCCATATTGTATTTTGAACCATGCCAATGAATAACTCAGCGAGACATTTGTTCGTACACAACTTCCCAGACTCTCCTTCAACACGCTTCTAGTACAAGAACATGGCATCTTCTTCGTCTGTGTCCGAGACATCTGTTCCATCACCTGAGTGTTTGTTGGATTGGACGCAAATAGAACAAAATATATTTGCATTAATCGAACAAATACGAGCAAGAACTATATTGACTCCTTCACAGAATAATAAAAACTTGAAATGTTTACGCAAATACCCAGTGCATGATCTGTTCCAGGCACTTGCGACACAACTTTCTCATACAAATGGATCACATGCGCGGCAATCTTCACCAGCCCGTGACATGGCACAATCACGAAATCATAAGGATTCTCGGGAATACTTAGCGCAACAGCAAGCCAAGGATGTTAACATCGACCCACGTCTGCAAAGCATCTCGTCGTCTGCTGCATCTGATGGTACGCGTGCTCTTGTGTGTCTACAGAAGTACTTTCGACACAAAACCGTGTCGCTCCACATGCAATACAATCTGGATCAATTTCGCGCCTTGATCGACAGCAATTTGCTTTTTGACTCTGTCGCTGTGGACGATCAGAAAGTTTCAGAAAATCGTCTCGCAGACCTAGAGACCAGGATGAAGCGATTGGAATGTCGTGCAGACGATATAATGTTGCCGGTGCACTCATCGCCCTCTCAAGGCCCCTCTGTGAAGCTCGAAATGCTCGAGAAGAGTTTAGACAAGGTACGCAAAATGTTTTGTTGTGAGCTAAGACATTCATCATATGGCTCATACTTATAGCACTTTTACAGACTCGCGTTCTTGTAGGGGCAATTGTCCGATTTCTTGAGGATTTGGCTTCTGCTGTGGTCGTGGAGGAGGAGCAAGCGTAACTCTCCCATGAAGTAATTATGTCGTATTGTATGCTATCAATTACCATTTTTCTTTGTGAAAGCCACATCATGGATGCTTCACATCTTCGCATATGTTTTAGTGTCTTCAGAACCTCCTTCGGGTACTGGATAATATTCCGCAGATGTCCAAGCCCCTTTCTGGCGCTGCGTCAGAAGTCATATACATACCTTCCACACCCAGTGTGTCGAGCTAGGTCACCACATACACATAAGTGTTGGATAGTATCATCTATGTGGAAGAGAAAATGTCATGTCGGGACAGGACCAAAAAGTTTCGCTAAGATGTGATAGGAATCCCAGAAGATTTACAAGATATATGATAAAGAGCATTAGGCTCGTCAGCTCTCAACCCGACTGCTATGCGTTCTTTCGAGAACCACTCGCCTCGATGGTGCGGATATCAAGTCTGTCTGACGAAGGCGAGGTTGATATGGGGGCAAAGAGAACGACAGCTCAAGGTCTTGCCCACTCTCGGCTCCAATGGCTGCTGCTCTCTGTGGTATTGTACTTTCTCGTGCTCCTCCACCTGCCGGACGTGCTGCGGGTGACTCTATCTCCCCCCCCCTTTCTCTCGTGAGCGTATGTCCAGGATTCATGAAATCTTCAGTGCCATCCCTCCACAGGCCCTCGGGGCCTCCAACGGCTGGCGACTGCCGTTGGTCCTCTAGTTGTGGATCAACCTGCTGTAGACTAGAACGCAGCAGACTCCCTCCACCCCCCCCGCCACCACTGCGACTGTCTACCATTCTATTCATAGAGCTGGTTCCTGAGCGGCTCCCGATGGTCCCCTCGCTTCCGTCCCCCATCCCCGCCGAAGAGCCCCACCGCCAGACGACACGCTCCGCCTCCCCCAGACCTGCCTCCCGTTCCTCCGACAAGAGGCTGCTATCTCTGGCCCTCGCCGCTTGAAAGCGGCCCATGTGCAAATCCCGGAGCAGCTCCAAACCCAATCTGCCCTCCAGGTCTCGAGCTTCATTCCCTCTTCTCTCCGTCCCCTCCTCAGCGCCGTTCCTCCGGCCCCGCCGCCCTTCCACGCCTTGACCCTCTCCCTCACCAGCTCCCCCCCCATTACCACTGCCCCCCATAGTGGCAGAAAGCCAGCGCCAGGCGTCCGCGGCGGCCCGTCGGGGCAAAGAAGAAAGCTGCAGCGCGTGTCGCCCTCGCAGGGAGAGCACGGATCGGCCCATGCGCAAGCGGATGGACCGAGACGTCGGGATCTCTAACGGCCCCCGCAGGTAAAGCAGAGAGCCGTTCGAGGAGCGGGCGTCCTGGTAGTAGAATTCTCCCTTTGAGTACGAGATGGTGGCGTGCCTGGTGGACACAGTCCGGTAGCCAATCACCACGTCGCAACCCTGAGAACGACCCATGCTGAGCTCGGCGGCCCGGGCAAAGGAGAGCTGGAAAATTGTGTTGAACAGGTCAGGGTGCGACTCATGCCGTGTGATCACAACCAAGGTCAGGTAGGGGGGCATCAGTGTCGGGTTGAGCAAAGGCAGAAGGGTTCCGTCGGGCAGGCAGACGTGCGTCTTGTAGCGCGCCTTGCAAATCTTACAGGTGTAGTTCTGGTGCTTGGTAGAAGTGACGCTCGTCCGCTTGGCCGCGTCCCCCGTGCTCAAAAGGCGCTGCAAGCACTTAACGTGCACCAAAGCAGTCGAGCCCTTGCACTGACAGGGAGCGATCAATACATCCCCGTCCTCCTCCTCCGAGTCCATGCAAATGTAGCACTGATACCTGCCGTTCCCGCCCTCGCCGGAATCTGCCTCTGGGCCAGCCAGTCCCCCCTTTAGGCTCCGGGACTGGTGGCCCGCGCTTCCCGACGAACTCACGCTGTGCTCAGTCCCCGTGTCATTGTCCACCCCCCCCTCCTCCTCCTCGTCCTCCTCCTCCTCCTCCACCCTCCCCACTCTCCTCCCTCCCTCTTCCGTCCTCTCTTCCTCGTGGACGCTGTTTCCCATAAAAAAGTCCTTCCGTAAAGGTGCCAAGACCTGGCGCGGCGCCGTCTGAACATCCTCCCTAATCTGCTCCAATACCTCCTGGGAAACCGTGCGGCTTTTGCCCCCGTCTGCCTCGGTTCGCATTTCTGAGACGAGGAGACCCACAGAGCCCAGACGCAGAATGTCCCCCACCCGCAGCGTATGCTTGGGCCCGCGGGCAGTCTTGTCCCCCAGTACAAGGGAGACGCCGAGATGCCGCGAGAAGCCCTGCCGGGAGGGCACGGCCCAGAATTTGTTGTCGGCGAAGGCGACCAAGACTTGCTGAGCGCGTTTGTCCCCGACCGTCACCCGCGTCACAGGCCGCCCCATCACGCACTCGTAGCCCTTGGACAGATCGTGCGTGTCCCCAATGGCCATAGCCTCCGGCCCTTCAAAGACAACTCCGTCCGCGAATACGCGGAATTTGCTCACGCGTTTCTGGTGACGGGCCTGCCTCTCTCCCACGCTGGCGGGGCTACGACCATGCGGGAAGAGGGGCGTCGAGACCATGGCATCCACCCACCAATTCGACCCGGTGCCTGCGACGCCACTGTTCCCCAGACTTAAACGGGTGGCGCCAGGGTGGAGCATGCGGGAAATCCCGGAAACGCCCGCATCCGAGAAGACGTGCGTCTTGTTTTCATCGAAAGTCTGTGGCCACTCTTCTTCCGTCCTGTTAGGCTGACCAACATTTACCACAGCGGACGCTGATGGAACTTGCCCCATGTTCTTGCCGGGGGCGGTTGAATCCTGGGAAGCAAATCGCTTGCGTGATATTTGTTATGTGTGACAGAGCGGCTGTGTCAAGTTGCCACAAGACACGCCGGCTCCACGTCCGTACACTGTATACTGCCCAAGCAAACGCTCTTTGAAAAGACTTTCACACCGTATGCTGTGATGTGGGTAAGGTGTGCAATGAAGCAATTGGGACGGGGTTGTGTCTTCATGCCAAGCTGCCGACAATTTTTGCTGAAGAGCGAGGCCGCCCGGACGATGGCAAAAAGAGCCATGTAACGAAGACTATTGGTGGATCTTATGTGGCAATCAAGACACCACCACTGTCACACAGAGAATCCGCGCTATGCTTTCCCCCCCTCGGTCCATGTTTTGCTCAATATCCCGAGACAGCTCGAAGCCTGTGACCTTCGAATCAGCGTGAGAGGGCGCTTGCCCCGCGATCACAGGCATGCGTGCCCTCCCTGCACACTCCCGGGGCCTCCGCGCCGATGGTCAAGCAGACGCCGCGTCACGGACACGCAGGACAAGCTCTCGGCCGGCTTAAGTGTACTGAATGGATCTTGTCGGATTTTGACATAGATCCTTGGGCAGTTTTCAGGCCATTAGTATTCGAAATTTTCAAGAAGAATCCTGGTGTAGCTTCGGAACACGGTCTCGGAACGTGCAATGTTCTGCTTCCGGTGGGGTCATGACACGCATAGGTAAGCACATGACCAGCAGCAACAATGGAAGAGGCCTTCATTTGAGAAAGCTTTCATATCTTGATGAGGGTTAGTGAAAACCTGTTTCCTCTATGGATTTTTCTTTGGCTTTGATAGCTTCTCTCACCACCTTTTAAGTGCCCACTTCAAGTTCATCGTCCTATTTTGTGTGGCATTACAAGAACAGGGTAAAAATGCCATCGAAAGCCAATATCTGGGGCCACCCCATCCACCCTATGTTAGTAGCCTTCCCCATTGTCCTTTTTATTATGACTCTCATCGCCGACGTCGTATACGAGGCTGGTTGGGCGGGCTCGGATTGGTCCCAATTTGCGTATATTCTGCTCGTCGGCGGCGTTGCCGCAGCCGTAGCAGCAGCTATAACAGGCTTGGTTGAATATTCCATTATCATGTACGTTTTTTAATTGGTTTTCCGAGCTGAACGTCTGTAGAGTGCAGGTGAACGTGTATGCGCGTTAGACAAGTGGTATATTTAATCCGCTCACGCATTTTCGCAATTTTTTGGCCTAACATCCAGAGGCGAGGAAGTGAAGCAGACTGCCACCGCCCACATGCTTCTTAATGCTGGAGTTGTCATGTTACAAGTAATAAATCTTAGGTACGCACACATTTAGGAAACATTGCTTGTTCCGGTTTGGACCGACCCCCAATTTAATTATGTCGATGCAAAAAACGATAGCTACCGTGGTCGCGCGAAAGGGAATCATTACTGGAGAAATGGCTGGATTTTTAGCCTTGTTAGCGTCGTCCTCCTCGCAATTTCTGGATGGCTTGGCCAAGACCTTGTCTACAAGCATGGGATGGGGGTAAGTTCTTGCGGCAATGGGAGGGAAAGAACGAGTTAGCAGCATCCGCGCCATCTGTGTTCTTACTGCGACATATCTCAAGAATGAAAACTTTGAAAAATGAAAGTAAGGTTCTCTAATTATTGTTATATTGCGCACCTACCCCCGCGGACTACACTTTAATACATTGCACAGTTTGTATGGACCGGCGTTCCTATAGCTGCGGAGCGTCAACGGCTCGTGCCAGCATGAAAGTGAAAGAGGAGAAACAACTGAGCAAATGTAACGTACATTTTCAAAATGCGTGAGAGGCTTGTAAATAGACATGCCCACGGTTGGCAATTACAGAAAAATACACCGCGAAACACAGTACTCATGAGACGTCCTCAACGAGTGGCATATTTTTGGTATTATTTCTTCAATACCATTCATAAGAGTTTGATTGCCACACATTCAGTCAAGTTATCAAAGATTGTCGAAATTCGGGGTCCTAACCTTTGTGCTGATATTGCAAACCCTGTCCCACTTCCTGACGGTTTTGTGGCCATGATGATAACTTGCATCAAGCCATCTTGTACGGCAAGAGTCATATTCCATTGTTATCACCCACTACACTCAGAAGTCTCTTTCTTTGGCTAGACAGCCCCGGCGGGCGCCTGCCGATCATCTGTTTGATGCCCGAAAAAGGCCAGTTTTTTCCCCTCCGTGGATACGATGAGAGGAACAGTATCCAATTCAGTGATCTTTGCATTCGCTTCTCGCTCAACCTCAGCCAACTCGTCTCTTTCGAGCTCCGTCCCCATCGCAAAAAATTCGATGGAATTCAGCGACCGGTCGGTGGGCCTCATAGGCGCCTGCTTATAGAAAGAGCCCCCGATCAAGCAGAGGACCAAGGCCATGATCCCTAAAGGCGAGGCGTGCTTGTCCCAAATGAAGACGTTCAGGAGGATGGTGATGAACTTGTTGATCACCCCGACCAGCGTGAAGGTGGTGGCCGAGACGAGCGACCGGCAGCTCCAGCTGGTGTAGCCGATCAATGTGCCCATCAAGGAGGACACCACCAGCATGACTACGCCCGCCGTTGTCCACTTCCATAGCTCGGCGCCCTGTGAGCCCCTCGTCCCTTCCGCGGCGGAGAAGTCTTTGAAGTCGCCCATCAGATAGCCCAACAGGAACATGGGAGTGACGGATAAAAAGTTCGTATAAAATGTGGGACCCCACATGCTGTTGAACCTTATGCCACTTGTGATCTTTTTCCCGTACGTCATCTCGAAGCAAATCGTCACAAAATAGAGGATCGCCCACGTGTAGGCTGCAAGGCCATCCATCTTAAACTGCGAATCAGTCTGGACATAGCCATATGCGCCCAATGCAATCGTCAAGAGCGCGAGACAAGAGCGTTGGGAGGGCAGCTCTCGGCCAAGAAAAACGTAATCGCAAAGAGCCACGGCCAAAGGCGTGCATGACCGAAAAATGATGACGGTCTCGACGTTGGAATGGGCCAGGGCGCGCATATTGCAGTACACACCGAGAACGAATGCTATAGTGTACAGTAGGTATGGTTTCACTTTACTGGACTCAAGAGGGTCGGGAGGAATGACACGGACCCATTGGAGCGAGAGGATGATAACCACCGCGGAAAGGAGCTGAATCACTGTCACTAGGCTTGGAACGGGGACTGTGGAGGGAAGATCCTGGAGGATTAGTTACGAGGTCGCATCAAACTTCTCAAGTGATTCTCCATTTACATAAGCATGTAAGGTGTTTGATCCGGAGGAGCAATGGGTCGCGCATTCAAGCATTGGGGGGCAACCTAGTGGCTTCTTCTATGATTACCAGCCGCCACAAGATTCATTCCGCGTCTCATTTCATAAGTTCAAGCTGACAAACGCCTTGATCTAGGCGTTCCACTTTATCTCGTTCACGAATTCAAAGTCGCCACACGCTGACTTACCGTAGTGCATTGCCAGTTTGTTGAAGAGAAGCATGGTTCCAGAGCATACTGAGTAACTCGCGACAGCCAAAGGGACGCGCAGATGCGCCGGTAAGAAATCCATTTTCTTGTTCTCTTTTCGTGGTCTCGAAATGATTGCGGGTTTATTTCTGCTCGATTATTTTGATTCTTGATCCTGTTTTGGTCTGTCGTGTACAGGTTACGTAATGGCATTGGAAAAAGCAAGGAGAATGTACTGTACGAGCTCGCCCTTACCATACAAGACAAGAGCTATTTTGGTATTCTTCGTCCAGCAATGCTATCATCGAGACAAGCCGTGTCTTTCAGCCCCCTTGATAGCTTTTTTTTTTAGCGGGGCCCATGGGCCGGTCGGGCGTAACCTCTCTCTTGGATCCGAGCCGCCCGAGAGGAGGGCCCCGGCCTCCCTCCGCCCTCCCCCGTGTGACAGCATGGATGCGCCCAATGTTCTCGACGCCGACTGTGTTGACCATGCTTTCCTGTTTGCTCTCTCTGTTCTTGGGAACAGGGCACAATTGTGCATTTATTCGCGGCGTGGGAAGTGGAAGAATCACAAAGAGGAAGGTGGCGGCATAGGAAGTTGAGTCACTCCTCGCGTAGCGCTCCTCCGAGCGTGTTTTCACCATACGCAGGGATGGGAGAGGCACGGCGCAGCAACCATGCACATTCTCAACGAGCTTGTCGGCTACAGGGTAGCCGGGTATGGCTTGCTGCAGGGATGTTGCTATCTTACGCAGTGTTGTCAGTTGCCTTTCACCTGTCTCCTACACGGGTCACGGTTTCAGCGCCAGTGGCACACCCCAAAAATTCTTTCCCACCCTCGCGAAGGTCGCTGGTGCCATCGATGGTGTGCGCAGCAAGATCACGTTCGAATGTGGGCATGGTCCGGAGCCGCTCTGCCTTGTTTTATCCGCGGCACTGCCGAGGGGCCGTGAAGATGCACAGCAGTGCATTAAGTAGCCTGGGAATAACAGAGTTCGAGATAATCACCCGCCTGCTCATGGCAACGTTCGCAGGTGCCTCCATTGGCTTTGAACGTCGGTATTCAGAGCGTCCGGCGGGACTACGCACGATGGCTCTAGTCTCCCTGGGCGCCGCAATCTTCACCATCATCAGCCTGGGCATCCCGGGAGACAAATCGCGCATGGCGGCCTCGGTGGCCTCGGGCGTGGGTTTCATCGGGGCCGGCGTCATCTCGCAGAATGGCTTCGAGGACTCCTCCAGGTCGGGCGGGCGGCGCATCCAGCAAGTGAACGGTTTGACCACGGCCACCGCCATCTGGGTCTCGGCGGCCCTGGGCGTCTCGAGCGGGGCGGGACTAAACCTCCTGACCTTCATCGGGGCCGCGCTCGCTGTCTGCGTCCTGCGCGTCGGACGCTTCACGCGCATGATCCGTTTACGCCGACGCGATTTGGCCAGTCTGGCGGAGAGGGCCTTCAGTCTCAAGCCCGCCGCCCCCGCCGCAAAGACTCCTATCCCCACGGGCGCCTCCTCGGTCCCAGCGTCCAATCCGTCGACCAGGCAGGAGACCTTGATGGTGGCGGGTGGGGCGGGCGGAAGCTTGCTTTCTTCTCCGCCCCCCGATTCCCCCTTCTTGGTGGGCACACGGCGGCCGAACTCGTCCACCCCAAGCGCCTCGTCAAGTTTCAGAGGAAAGGCTCCGTCGAGGGGGGCCTCCCCAGCGAAGAGAGGAGGAGGCTCCTCGAAGGCCTCTTTGAAGACAAATGGGTGCGAGGAGGGTGACGAGGCTCCGGGGATCCACGAGTATGCCGCAGGCGTACCCGGGCCCAGTGATTTGTGCGAGTCGACCAGTGGCGCAGGTATGGACTCTCCTGTGAGAGTTGGCGACGGGGTGGCCACAGCCGGTGAAGGAGAAGAAGGGCCGGTTGGACCGGGTTCAGGAAGCGGAGATTAATAGAGGGCTTCCCTCTCACTCTCCGGTGAGGCGGTTGCAGGGTGTGCGGACGTGGTTTGGAGCGAGGCCTGAATATGGAACGATGACGGCTGGCGCAAGAGGGGATACTAAGGGAATATGTGTATAGAGAAGATGAGAAATTTTGGCCGCCAGCGAGAAGGTTGATACGGGAGAGCCCAATATATTAAATACTAGAAAGAAAAAATTTGCCAAATGGAGATGGCGTTTTTTTTTGTTCTTTAACTGACCAAAATTATGAGCTATCTACACCCTAGTCGCTGGTGACGTCAAGGAGCTCTAAATAGAGTACCCTCGGTTTGTTTGCCGCAGCGGACGTGGCTAGGATCCTTGGACCATCAACTGCACGCCGTGATGTCGTATAAATTAAGGTACACTGCAGCAATTGGTGGTGCCACGTTGGACCTTCACATTTCCACAGTTTCCTGCGTGGCCCATCTCAAATAAACATCTTGGAAAATGCGGCATGTTGCGGAGAGTAATACACTTTAAATAAAGCGAATAATGAATGAGATCTTGGATATGAATGAGCTACAGCGATTTTTCAAATTGTAGAGGCCAGCAGGAAAACATAGCTCGGCGTGATGTCGCTGGATTTAATTTTTAAGGCTTCCCACGGGGGAGTCGAGGTACCGCGAACAGGCTGGGGCGAATTCTCCCTGTCTTCTCGCTGGGCGACTTTTTCGGATGCTGGGCTTCAAGGTTTATTGGCAATTACAGTGCCGCCCGTCTTCTCATTTTCACGCTTTTATCCTACACAGTTGGCCTAGGTATACAAAAGGATAAACAAAGACGGTCATAGCGTGCGGCAGCAGTTCGAGCCCAGGGCTGTCGGACCTGCATGGACACGAGCACGGCCGTAAGCGAAGGAATAGCCCCGCTACTGAATCCCTTCCTCCTCACGTACACCATGGTTATGAGTCTGATGCTATTGAGCCTCCTGCGCGTAAGTCTTCGATTTTTAGGGGCCCATGACTGAAAATACATAACCAGAGCCGGCGTGCGTTCCCTTGCGAGTAGCTCTTGTCATGGCTTGTGCCCTCGTTTTACGTCCCTCATGAGTCACCCGCCAAAGCCCACACTGCTTCCACTCTGCCCCTCTTCCTCGAATTTACGCGAGACGGAGTCGTCCTCAATCACGCGACTTGATCTCTTTTTCTTAAACATTCCTACCGTGTTCCAGCCTGAGAGCGATAAGACCCAGGTTGTCCTAAATCATGTGCTGAGTCTCCTTCCCCTTTCCTTCTTTTTCACAGTACGCCAATAACCGCCCTGCCGCTGCCTTTCAAGCGGCACCTATCCTTTTAAAGCGCTTAGGCCTTCCTATATCGTCTTTCTCGTCCTCCTCACTTTTCTCTGCGTCAAGTGTATCGACAGTCCCCCATAGCCTCCCCTCCTTCGCAAATGAGACCTTGACGCCGGCCGGGACACGAATGCCCGCTTGCGTCCACCGCATCCTCACCCGTGCCGAGGCCAAGGAGCGCGTACTGGTGGTTGGCGACGTTCACGGGTGTCTGGAAGAGCTGCAAGCCTTGTTGGTCAAGGCGAACTACACGGCCGCCAGGGATTCTGTGGTCCTGGTGGGGGACCTCGTCAATAAAGGGCCTCTGTCCGCCGAGACGGTCAAGTGGTGCCGCACACAAGGCTTCTACAGCGTGCGGGGCAATCACGACGACAGCGCCCTGGCTGCGTATTTCCGCGTCGGCAAGTTCGCGGGTGTTTCGTCTCTGCCTCAAGCCTACGACTTTGTGGCGGCGCTGGACGAAGCCGACGTAGCATGGCTGGACAGCTTGCCTTACACGCTCTCCATCGAGCACCTAGGCGTGGTCGTGGTGCACGCGGGCTTGCTGCCAGGGCGACCGCTACAAATGCAGCAGGCGGCCGACATGAGTCGCATGCGGAGTGTGAAGCGTGCGGGAGAGGGGGGGGAGGGGACCTGGGTGGGGGTGGAGTACATCCCAGAGAACGGCGAGGCGGAGCCCTGGGCGAAGGTGTGGT
>Ga0102934_1001137_pt1 | contig 18421 bp, 34 predicted proteins | sample SalPonR2_A_D1_MG_FD_78175 | JGI IMG/M metagenome (GOLD analysis project Ga0102934, IMG submission 78175) | Salt pond soil microbial communities from South San Francisco under conditions of wetland restoration - Salt Pond MetaG R2_A_D1_MG | ecosystem: Environmental > Aquatic > Marine > Intertidal... | reverse complement strand
CGTGTAGAACGTGGAATAATTCATGTTGGTGACGAAGTAGAGATAGTTGGACTAGGAGCACACAAGACTACCACAGTTACAGGAGTAGAGATGTTCCGAAAGATGCTTGATGAAGGTCAGGCTGGTGACAATGTTGGATTGCTGTTGCGGGGGATTGATAAGGAATGGTTACAGCGTGGAATGGTAGTATCGGCCCCAGGAAGCATTACACCTCATACAAAATTCAAGGCAGAAGTTTATGTATTGAAGAAGGATGAAGGTGGTCGTCATACACCATTTTTTGATGGCTATCGTCCTCAGTTTTATTTCCGTACAACTGATGTAACCGGTTCAGTGACATTGCCGGAAGATGTTGAGATGGTAATGCCCGGAGATAATGTTACCTTTGAGATTGATTTGATAGAAGAAATTGCAATGGAACAGGGTCTCAGGTTTGCTATCCGTGAAGGTGGCAGAACAGTTGGTGCTGGTGTAATAACTGAAATCATTGAATAAAATCAAGAGGAGTTTAAATTGCCAGGTTCAAAAATAAGAATAAATTTAAAAGGGTATGATCACACCCTGCTTGATAACAGCACAAAGAAGATTGTAGCAACTGCCAAATCAACTGGTGCTAGAATATCAGGCCCCATACCTTTACCTACTAAAAAAACAATTTACACTGTACATAGATCACCTCATGTTAATAGTAAATCCAGAGAGCAGTTTGAGACCAAGATCCATAAAAGGCTCATTGATATTAAAAATTCTACAACCAAAACTGTAGATGCGTTAATGAGACTGGATCTGCCAGCTGGTGTTGATATTGAAATTAAAGTATAAAGTGGATAGATAAATATGTTAGGAATAATAGGAAAAAAATTAGGAATGAGTCAGGTTTTTACTAAAAATGGAAAATGTGTTCCAGTTACAGTGATTCAGGCTGGCCCCTGCGAAGTCACCCAGGTCAAAACTGAAGAGACAGATGGATATTCCGCAATTCAGATCGGTTTTGATGAAAAGCCAGAAAGAAAAGTCAAAAAACCGGAAGGTGGACATTTTGATAAAGCCGGAACAAAATCCTACTCAGTTCTTATGGAATTTAGAGATGTTGCTGATGAATTGATGGAAACTGGTGAGCAGGTCAAGGTTGACTATTTCCATCCCGGTGAAAAAGTAAAAGTCACAGGCGTTAGCAAGGGTAAAGGTTTTCAGGGAGTCGTTAAGAAGTACAATTTTGGCGGCGGCCCCAAAACTCATGGCCAGAGCCACACACTCAGAACCCATGGTTCTATCGGAATGGCAGCCGATCCATCCCGGGTTTTAAAAGGTACTCGTATGGCTGGGAGACAGGGTGATGATACAGTTACTATCAGGAATCTGGAGGTAGTCAAGGTTGACAAGGATCAGGATATACTTTATCTAAAAGGCTCTGTTCCTGGTGCTAAAAATGGAATACTAAAAATTAGAAAATAAGGATTTCAAGAATGGATCTTTCAATATATTCTAGAAATGGTGCTCAGACAGGCGAAGAAATCAAAATAGAACCTTCTGTATATGAAAACATCGATATAAATAAGCATAATATCTATCTGGCAGTAAAAGCCGAAATGAACAATAAACGCGCAGGCACCCATTCTACCAAAACAAGATCAGAAAAACGAGGCGGCGGTCGCAAACCCTGGCCTCAAAAAGGACGTGGTGCTGCACGAGCAGGCTCTATTCGAAGCCCCTTATGGGTCGGTGGCGGAGTCACATTTGGGCCTAAACCTAAAAAATACAAAATGAAAATAAATCGTAAGGTCAAACAGGCGGCCCGCAAAGCACTTCTTGCTGATAAAATTAAGAATGATAATTTGATTGTTGTTGAAGACTTCGATTTCGGTGAAATTAAATCCAGAAATGTTCGCGAACTGCTCAAAGGGATTGATAAGGTTGATGAGAAAATTCTACTGGCAGCATCTGAAATAACCGATGAATTGTATCTTTCGGCCCGCAATTTCCCCAAGTTGGTTCTAAGTAGGATTGAAGATATGGCCAGTTATGACATCATCAACGCTGATGTGCTTGTCGTTGATAAAGAAGGTGCTAACAAAATTATTGAAATGCTAAGGGAATAATAAGGATAGACCATGAAAAAGGATAATATTTTAATTAGACCGATTTTGACAGAAAAATTCCTGCGACTGGAAGAGGAGGAAAACAAATACGCCTTTCAAGTCAATCCTGATGCCAATAAAATTGAAATACGGCATGCAATTGAAGGCAAATTTGATGTGAAAGTTGAAAAAGTAGCCGTCATGAACATGAAAGGTAAAGAAAAAGAAATGACCATACGCAGTGGCGGACAGGTTATACGAACCAGGGGCAGAAGATCAGACTGGAAAAAAGCGATTGTTACCCTGGTCGAAGGCGATAATATCGATTACTATCAAGGAGAAACAGCGGTATAAATTATGGGAACAAAAAGGAAGAAGCCAAATACACCAGGACAAAGATTTACAGTAGTCAATACCTTTGATGAGGTTACTACAGATAAACCTGAAAAATCTTTACTCAAGGTTCTAAAAAAGACTGCTGGAAGAAATAATAAAGGCCGGATAACCTCTCGTCATAGAGGAGGTGGGTCACGACGTAAATACAGAATTATCGATTTTAAAAGAGATAAGACTGATATTGAAGCCACAGTTAAATCGATTGAATTCGATCCTAACCGTTCTGCTAATATTGCTCTGCTTCATTATACTGATGGAGAGAAAAGGTATATAATTGCACCTGAAAAATTGAAAGTTGGCGATACTGTTATTTCCAGTGAAACAGCGCCGATTAAACCTGGCAATACGCTTACTTTGGAAAACATTCCCTCTGGTACATTTGTCCATAATATTGAAATGAAACCGGGCAAAGGCGGACAGATTGCAAGAAGCGCCGGAAGCTCCGCACAGATTATGGCGAAAGAAGGTAATTACGTTACTGTTAATATGCCTTCCAGCGAAGTTCGCCTGATTCCCAAAAGATGCAAAGCCACAATCGGTGAAGTCGGTAACAAATCCCATTCCAATCAAATTATTGGAAAAGCTGGAGTTACTAGACGTCGTGGCAGGAGACCCAAGGTTCGCGGTATTAGTATGAATCCGATCGACCATCCCCTCGGTGGTGGTGAAGGAGCCACAGCTGGTGGAAGACATCCTTCTAGTCCCTGGGGTCAGCTGAGTAAGGGAAAACAAACCCGTAAAAAGAATAAAGAATCTGATAGATTTATAATTAAAAGAAGAAAAAAATAGATACAGGAGAATTGTATAATGAGTCGCTCACTTAAAAAAGGTCCATATATTGACGATAAATTGCTCGACAAAGTTGAAGAGCAAAATGAAAGCGGAAGCAAGGAAGTGATCAAAACATGGGCAAGAGACTCTACAATTTCACCAGAATTTGTTGGCCATACTATCGCTGTTCACAATGGAATTAGATTTATTCCGGTTTATATAACAGAAAATATGGTTGGTCACAAATTGGGTGAATTCGCTATGACAAGAACTTTTAGAAAGCATGCTGAGTAGGATTAAATAATAAAATATAGAAGATAATTGATATGGAAGCAAAAGCAGTAAAAAAATACGCAAAACAATCAGCCCGCAAACTACGACAAATGGCTGATGTAGTAAGAGGAAAAGACCTGGAAGAGGTTTTAAACACTCTTCATTTTAGTAGAAAGAAATCTTCCCGGGTAATTGAAAAAACTGTCAGGTCCTGTGTAGCAAATATGATGAACTCTGAAGAAGGTGCTGCAATTGAACCGGAAGATCTTTATCTAAAAGAGATAGTAGTTGATGAAGGCCCTACCATGAAGCGTTTTAGACCACGAGCAATGGGTCGGGCAACGGAGATAAGAAAAAGAAGTAGCCACATCACAGTTAAGTTGGCTACCAAGGATTAAAAAATAAGGAGGTTTTTTTGGGTCAGAAAGTTAATCCAATTGGATTTCGATTAGGTTTTAATAAAGAATGGAAGAGCGTCTGGTTTGATGAAGATAATTATGCAGACAAACTAGAACAGGATCTCAAACTGCGGTTATACATTGAAAACCGTTTTCCCAATGCAGGCATTGGCAGTGTAGAAATCCATAGGACTCCAAAAAAAATTACATTGATAATTAATACATCCCGCCCAGGAATGGTTATTGGTAAGAAAGGTAAAGAAGTCAACCAGCTCAAAGAAGAGCTCAAGATGCTGACCGGTAAGGATGATATTAAGATAAATGTTAAAGAAATCAAGAGGCCTGAACTCAATGCTCGATTGGTGGGACAAAATATTGCCAGTCAGATTGAGAAAAAAGTTCCCTACAGAAGAGTGATAAAAAAGGTTATCCAATCTACCATGCGTATGGATGCCCGGGGAATTAAAATTGAAATAGGTGGCAGATTGGGTGGAGCTGAAATTGCTAGAAGAGAAACCTACAGTGAAGGAAGCATTCCCCTGCACACTTTACGCGCAAATATAGATTTTGCAAAAGTTACTGCTCAGACCACCTACGGTTGCATTGGACTCAAAGTGTGGATTTGTAAAGGCGAAGCTATTAAAGTTTAAAGGGAATAGAGAACTATGTTACAACCTAAAAAATTAAAACACAGAAAATATCAGCGCGGTAGAATGAAGGGGAAAGCCCAGCGAGGTAATCGTGTTTCCTTTGGCACCTACGGATTAAAAGCCCTCGAACCTGGCTGGTTAAAAGGAAACCAGATTGAAGCCGCTCGTGTTGCCATTACTCGAGAATTGCAGAAAAATGGTAAACTCTGGATACGCGTTTTCCCTAATAAACCTGTTACCAGCACTCCTGCTGAAACCAGAATGGGGAAAGGTAAAGGAGAACCGGAATACTACGTTGCAGTAATTAAACCGGGCCGAATTATTTTCGAGATTGAAATTGAAACTGACAATCCCAAGGGAATGTTTCGACAGGCTCAGGCTAAACTGCCTATGAAGACTAAAATAGTAAAAAGAAAATAGGAGCATAGCGTGAACAAAGAAGAACTTAACGAATTGACAGTGGAAGAACTCAAGGTCAGGCTGGAAGAAGATATTGAAGCCCTGAAAAATCTGCGATTTCAAAAAGCTATGCAGCAGCTGGAAAATCCACTCAGAATTAAAGAACTAAAGAAAGAAATTGCACAGCTCAAAACTGTTATCCATGAATATAAACTTGGAATCAGAGAATAAATAATATAGGAATAGTCAATATGAGTAATAAGCCTATCCGCAAAGAAGTCAAAGGAAAAGTCGCAAGCGATAAAATGGATAAAACCATTATTGTGACAGTTAATAAAAAAGTTAAACACAAATTTTATGGAAAGTATATAAAGAGAACCACCAAATATTATGCCCATCACCCTGAAAATCAGTGTAAAGAAGGTGATCTTGTTAAAATTCGACAAACCCGCCCGCTCAGCAAACTGAAAAGATGGGAGCTGGTGGAGATATTGAACAAATAGTTTAAAGAGGATACTGATGATACAGAAAGAGTCAAAATTAAATGTAGCCGATAATACTGGAGCAAAAAAAGTTAGATGTATCTCCATCCCTGGAGGTAGTCGCAAAAGATATGCATCTATTGGTGATGTTATAAAAGTCTCTGTTGCCCAGGCAACTCCTGGCGGCATGGTCAAAAAAGGAGAACTAATGGATGCTGTCATCGTGCGTACTAATAAAGAATTCCGCAGAGATGATGGGTCTTACATTCGCTTTGATGATAATGCTGCTGTACTTATTGATGAAAACCAGGAACCTCTCGGAACAAGAATTTTTGGCCCCATCACCAGAGAATTGAGAAATAAAAATTATATGCGAATTGTTTCAATGGCACCCGAAGTACTATAAGGAGTGAATATAATATGAACAGAATACAGAAAAACGATATGGTAAGAGTTATATCAGGCAATTATAAAGGTTATGAGGGCAAAGTATTAAAAGTATACCCTGAAAAAAAGAGAGTGATTGTCGAAGGAGTTAATTTTATTAAAAAAGCTCTTCGCCGTACTCAACAGAATCCTCAGGGTGGAATTGCTGAAAAAGAAGCCCCGATCCATTTGTCTAATGTCCAAATGCTTCATAATGGGGAGCCTACAAAGGTTAGATATAAAACTCTGAAAAATGGAAAAAAAGTCAGGGTCGCCAAGAAAACCGGAGAAATAATAGACAATTAATAAGGGAGAGATTCGTGTCCGATAAATCTGAATACATATCACAATTGCAAAAACTTTATCAGGAAGAGGTTCGTGATAAAATAAAAGATAAATTTGAATATGAAAATGTTATGGAAGTCCCCAAACTTTCCAAAATCACACTCAGTATGGGAGTTGGAGACGCCAATGAAAACCCTGATGACCTCAAAATGGCTGTCGAAGAAATGGCAAAGATCTCCGGTCAAAAACCGATTGTAACTAAGGCTAAAAAAGATATATCTGACTTTGGAATTCGTAAAGGAGATCCAGTTGGTTGCTATGTCACTTTGAGACGGGAAAGAATGTGGGAATTCCTGAAACGTCTGATCAGTATTGCTTTACCACGGGTAAAAGATTTCTCTGGATTGTCTGATAAATCCTTTGATGGCGTTGGCAATTATTCTTTTGGTCTAGATGAGCAGATTGTGTTTCCTGAGATCAATTATGAAACTGTTGACAAAATTAGGGGACTGAATATAACCCTTACAACAACAGCAGAAACTGATGAAGAGTCTTATGAACTTTTATCATTATTAGGTTTTCCTTTTAAGAAAAAATAAAACAATAGGAAAAATATGGCACGTAAAGGATTAGTTGAAAAATCAAAAAAAGAACCGAAATATTCCACAAGAAAGGTGAACCGCTGTAGAAAATGCGGAAGAGCCAGAGGATATATGAGAAAATTCGGGCTTTGCCGAATTTGTTTTAGAGAATTAGCTTCAGAGGGTAAAATACCCGGTGTAAAAAAAGCAAGCTGGTAAAATTAATAGGAGAGAAAAATTTATGGCAGTTACAGATCCAATTGCTGATTATCTAACAAGGATAAGAAACGGATATATGGCTGAGAAAAGATGGATTGATATCCCGGCCTCAAATACGAAAAAAAGAATATCCTTGGTACTCAAGCATGAAGGCTATATTAAAGATTTCGTAATAATCAAGGATAATAAACAGGACCTTATTAGGATATACCTGAAATATTACAAAGAAGATGTGCCTGTGATCAAAGGCCTCAAAAGAGTAAGTAAACCGGGTAGAAGAATTTATTCGAGAGCCCCGGATATACCCAGAACTTTGAATGGTCTTGGAATTACTCTGGTTTCCACTTCTGAAGGTGTTTTAACTGATAAAGTTGCCAAAAATATGAATGTTGGTGGCGAAGTTCTCTGCAAGGTCTGGTAAATATTAACAAGGAGATTTGTTGTGTCTAGAGTAGGAAATAACCCTATAAATATACCGAAAGGTGTTAAATTAGATATAAAAAAATCCAGCATCACCGTAAAAGGTAAAAATGGTGATCTGACGCAGGAATATAAACCTGAATTTGACATACAGAAAAAAGATAATACACTAGTTATTGAAAGACCTGATGATACCAAAACAAGTAAATCATTGCATGGTCTTTATAGAAAACTGGTTATTAATATGGTCGATGGTGTTACAAAGGGTTTTGAGAAAACATTGAAGATTAGCGGCGTTGGGTTTCAGGCCAATATGAAAGGCCGTTCACTGGAACTTAAACTCGGTTTTTCACATCCAGTGGTTTTTACTCCACCGGAAGATATTAAGCTTGAAATTCCTGAAAATTTGACAGTGAAAATAAGTGGCGCAGATAAACAAAAAGTTGGTGAAGTTGCTGCCCGAATAAGAAGCATTTATCCTCCTGAACCTTACAAGGGTAAAGGGATTAAATATGAAGATGAACATGTCCGCAGAAAAGCTGGTAAAACAGTCGGCGTAGAATAAGGAGGAATAGCACTATGAGTAAGCGTTTACGGAAAAAAAGAGAATTACATAAAAAGCGTAAATTAAGAGTACGCAATAAAATCTTTGGTACGCCAAAACGACCAAGATTGACAGTAAGAAGAAGTAATAAACATATTTATACTCAAATTATAAATGACCTGACCAATGAATCGCTGGTTCAAGTTTCCGACCTCAATCCGGAAGTCAAAAAAGAGATCGATGACCAAACAAAAGTTGAAATCAGCAAAATTGTAGGAAAAAAGATAGCAGAAAAAGCCCAGAAACAGGGTGTCGAAAAAGTTGTCTTTGATAGAGCCGGTTACCAGTATCATGGTCGTGTCAAAGCAGTAGCAGAAGCAGCCCGAGAGGCTGGACTGGAATTCTAACATAAATATCGAAGAGGAGTAAATATTGAAATTAATAGATCCAACCAAGTTAGACTTACAAGATGAAATAGTAATCAAAATTAATAGAGTCTCACAGGTTGTCAGTGGTGGTAGAACTTTTGGCTTTAACTCCATTGTTGTAATTGGTGACGGGAATGGTCATGTTGGGCTAGGATTGGGAAAAGCCAAAGAGGTCATCCCTGCTATTAATAAAGGAACTGATAAAGCCAAAAAGAATCTGGTCAAAGTGCCTGTTATTAATGGAACAATTCCCCATGCAATCACTACTGATTACAATGCTGCCCGCGTTGTGTTGAAACCGGCATCTCCAGGTACTGGAATTATTGCTGGCGGACCTGTAAGAGCGGTCATGGAATCAGTCGGTATAAAAGATGTTCTTACTAAGTCACTTGGATCTAATAATGAACACAATGTAGCCAAGGCTGCCATTAAAGCCCTGACCGAATTGCAGGACCCCTATGAAGTAGCCAAGAAAAGAGGAAAGACACTACAGGAGATTTTTGGAGCATGAGTAAACAATTAAAAATAACTCAAATGAAAAGTACTATAAAAAGACACAATAGACAGAAAAAAACTCTGAAAGCACTTGGATTGAAAGGGCGGCATGACACTGTCATTCATCCTGACAATCCATCAATCAGAGGAATGGTTAAATCTGTTAGTCACCTATTAAAAGTCGAGGAGGTGGAATAGTCATTATGGATTTAGGTTCACTACAATACGCACCCGGATCAAAAAAGAATAGAAAACGAGTCGGCCGAGGTAATGGTTCTGGATATGGCACCACCGCTGGTAGAGGTACAAAAGGATATCGTTCTCGTTCCGGTTCCAAAAGAAGACCCTGGTACGAAGGTGGAACAATGCCTCTCTATCGCCGTCTGCCCAAAGTTGGTTTTACCAATATTTTTAGAACTGAATATCAGCCGGTCAATTTAAACCGAATCAATGATCTTGATGTTGATGAGATCACACCTCAGGTGCTTGCCGAGAAAAATATCATTAAAAATGAAAACGTACTATATAAAATATTAGGCGATGGTGAAATTGAAAAAAGCATAACAGTAAAAGCACCTGCCTTTAGTAAATCAGCCAAAGAAAAAATCGAGGAAGCCGGGGGGACAACAGAAACATTATGAAGGATCAGCTTCAGAATATATTAAAAATACCTGAACTCAGGAAAAAGATAACATTCACTCTGGGAATATTGCTGTTGGTAAGGCTGGGTACTCACATTCCTTTACCAGGCATCAATACGACCGCCTTAAAAGCTGCTATGGATCAGATGTCCAATACATTATTTGGGCTTTATGATCTATTTGCTGGTGGTGCATTCAGCAGAGCCACTCTCTTTGCTCTGGGAATAATGCCCTACATTAGTGCATCAATTATAATTCAGCTGCTTGGCTCTGTAGTTCCCTATTTCCAAAAACTCCAGAAAGAGGGCGAAGCCGGTAAGAAAAAGATAAATCAAATCACTCGTTATGGTACTGTTCTGATTGCTACACTCCAATCTTTTGGTATTGCTCAGTTTCTGATGAGTCCTCGCATGTCAGCCCGAATTGGCAATCGAGTAGTTCCAGTTGTTCCTAATCCTGGAGTTGGATTTACTCTTTTGACTATGATTACTCTGACTGCTGGAACAGTTTTGCTCATGTGGCTGGGTGAAAGAATTAGTGACCGCGGTATTGGTAATGGCATCTCATTGATAATTATGGTTGGTATTTTAGCCCGTCTTCCCAATGTAATAATTCGTGAAATCACACTGCTCAGTGAAGGTGTAAGAGGTATCTTTACTGAAATAGTTTTACTTTCTATAATGGTTGCAATTATCGGTTTCGTTGTTTACATCACACAGGGTAAACGTAAAATTCCTGTTCAATATGCTAAGCGCGTTGTCGGCCGAAAAGTCTATGGCGGGCAATCGACTCATATTCCTCTTCGTGTTAATACTGCTGGTGTTTTGCCCATTATTTTTGCTCAGGCGATTATGTTTATTCCCAATACAATCTCCACCTTTTTCCAGGATAGCGTATTTATTCAGGCTGTGATGAGAATTTTTGATATTCAGCATCCTGTCTATTGGATAATTTTTGGACTTCTGATCGTATTTTTTACCTATTTCTATACTGCGATTGCTTTTAATCCTGTAGAAGTTGCTGATAATATGAAAAAATCCGGTGGATTTATACCTGGTGTAAGACCGGGAAAACGTACCTCAGAATTTATTGACAATATTTTAACCAAGGTGACTTTGCCGGGATCGATATTTCTGGCCATGGTTGCTGTATTTCCATACATCATTATGAAAATCATGGGAATCGACTATCAACTGGCTTCCTTTTTCGGAGGTACCAGCTTATTGATTATTGTTGGAGTCGGACTTGATACCCTGCAGCAGATTGAATCCCATCTCATGATGAGACATTATGATGGATTTATGAAAAGTGGCAAGATGAAAGGTCGCCGTTAAGTTATAAATAATATGATTTATATTAGGTCTGAAGAAGAAATTAAAAAAATAGCAGAAAGTAATCGTATTAACTATCAAGCGCTAATGATGCTAAAAGACTACATAAAGCCAGGAATCAGTACCAAGCAGCTCGATAATCTTGCTGAAGATTATATCAGAAGTATGGATGCTGAACCTGCTTTCAAGGGTTACAAAGGCTTTCCTGCTACAATCTGTGCTAGCACTAATAGTGAAATTGTACATGGCATTCCTTCAAAAGACCGAGTTCTTAAACAGGGCGATATTATCAGTATTGATGTAGGCGTGAAAAAAAATCAGTATTACGGAGATGCTGCCTACACCTATACAGTTGGAGAAGTAAACGGAGAAATTCAGAAACTGCTTGAAACAACTCAGCAATCATTATATAAAGGTATTAAAGAGGCAGTTGCTGGAAACAATCTTTCTGATATTAGCAATGCCGTGCAGACTCATGTTGAAAGTAATGGATTTTCAGTTGTTCGTGATCTGGTTGGCCATGGAATTGGCAGGAAGCTTCATGAAGATCCCGAAGTCCCAAATTTCGGTGAACCGGGTCGTGGTCCAAAATTGAAAAAAGGCATGTGCTTAGCAATAGAACCGATGGTCAACGTTGGAGATTTTAGAATAAAAACTCTCGATGATAAATGGACTGTTGTTACCCAGGATGGGTCGCTATCGGCTCATTTTGAGCATACAATTACAATAACAGATAATGGTCCGTTAATATTAGCAGACAAAAAAATAGAGGTAAATTAAACATTATGGCAAAACAAAAAGCGATAGAAGCCGACGGAATAGTCAAAGAAAATTTGCCTAATGCAACTTTTAAAGTTGAGCTTGAAAACGGTCATGAAGTCATGGCCCATGTATCTGGAAAAATGCGGATGCATTTCATCAAGATCGTACCTGGCGACAAAGTTAAACTAGAGCTGTCACCCTACGATCTTTCCAGAGGAAGAATAGTTTATAGATATTAATAAACGAGGAATATTATGAAAGTTAGATCATCTGTCAAAAAAATATGTAAAAAATGTAAAATTGTACGCCGCAATGGCGTTGTCAGAGTGATTTGTGAAAATCCCAAACATAAACAAAAACAGGGTTAAACAAAGGAGGCGAATTTGGCTCGTATTGCAGGTATAGATTTACCTAAAAATAAGAAAGCAAAAGTCGGATTAACATATATTTATGGTATTGGTCGTTATAAATCCGAAAATATTCTAGATAAAGTTAAAGTTGATAAAGATAAACGGATAAAAGACCTGAACGATAAAGAAGTTAAAAAAATCCGTGATTATATAGATAAGAATGAAACTGTTGAAGGAACCCTCCGTACAGAAAGGAAACTGGCTGTTAAACGTCTTATGGAAATTGGTTGTTACCGCGGCGAAAGACATAAGCGTGGTTTACCAGTCAGAGGGCAACGGACAAAGACCAATGCCCGTACCAGAAAAGGTAAAAAACGAATTGCAGGACGAGGACGCTAAAACAAGGGAGTGATATAAATGGCTAAATCCAAAAAACGGAATAGACGTAAAAAGCGTAGAAAAAAGGTTAGTTCACAGGGACTGGCTTATGTTAAAGCTACTTTCAACAATACAATCATTTCATTAACTGATTTACATGGTAATGTTATCACCCAATCTTCAGCTGGTGCGCTGGGATTTCGGGGATCCCGTAAAAATACACCTTTTGCAGCTGGTGAAGCAGCAGAAGATGCCGGAAAAAGAGCCTATGATATGGGACTTCGTGATATTGAGGTTCGTGTAAAAGGCCCAGGATCCGGTCGGGAAGCAGCTATTAGAGCCCTTGACAAAGTTGGCCTAAAAGTCAATGCTATCAAGGATGTTACTCCAATACCTCATAATGGTTGTAGACCACCGAAGAAAAGAAGAGTATAATTTAAATACCTTAGGAGAGATAAATGGGAAGATATACTGGACCCGTTTGTAAACTTTGTAGACGTGAAGGTAAAAAGCTTTTTCTGAAAGGCGATAGATGTCACAGTGATAAGTGTGCCTTTGAGAGAAAAAAGTATAGACCTGGACAGCATGGCCAGAGTAGATCAAGACGCTCCAACTATGCAGTTCAGCTGCGAGAAAAACAGAAGATTAAATCTATCTATGGTGTACTGGAAAAACAGTTCAGAAATTATTTTAAAAAGGCCGATCATGAAAAAGGCGTCACTGGTAATAACCTTATGAAATTACTGGAACGCCGTCTTGACAACGTAATTTTCAGAATGGGATTTGCAGTATCAAGAAATCAGGCTCGTCAGATGGTAAACCACGGCCACTTCTTGGTTAATGATAGAAAAATTGACATTCCATCCTATCTAGTAGAACCTGGAGATGAGATCAAAGTAAAAGAAAGTAGCCGCAAAATGAAAACCATTCATGAAGCAATGCAAAGAATACGCGGTGAACACAGTCTTCCATGGCTGATCCTTAACAAAGGAAAAATGGAAGGAATTTTTGTTCAGATACCAGAACGTGATCAGATCGATCTGGATGTAAATGAACAATTAGTTGTAGAACTTTATTCTAAATAATTAAGAGGGATTTTAATGGAAGCTACGGAAAAAATTATTGCAAGAGTAGCTAAAGATTATTCAAATGAAAAGGAAGGTAAATTCATTGTGCAACCCCTCAAGAGAGGTTATGCTACCACTCTGGGAAATGCAATGCGCAGAATGTTGTTAACTTCCGTACCTGGCGCTGCTATTACTTCATTGAGAGTTGATGGGGTTTTGCACGAATTTTCAACAATACCGGGAGTTAGAGAAGATGTTTCTGAAATCATTTTGAACCTCAAGGAAACCAAAATCCAGCTCAAAGATACAGAGTCAACCAGCCTGGCTATTAAAGCCAAAGGTGAAGGAGAGATCACTGCTGAAGATATAGATAAGGAATCTAATGATATTACAGTGATGAATCCAGAGCATATTATTTGTAATATGAACGAAAAAGCGGATTTTGAACTTGAATTGACAGCCGCAAACGGCACATCCTGGAATAAGTCAGAAGAAAACGAAACTCTTGATTACCCCATTGGAACTATCTTTATCGATTCTATCTTTTCACCTATTGAAAGAGTAACTTTCAATGTTGATAATCTGCCAGGAACTAAAAGGGGAGAAGAACTGGAGCGATTGACACTCTTTATCGAAACTGATGGAAGTGTTTCCCCGGAAGATGCTATGGATTATGCTTCTCAACTGTTGCAGAAATATTTCTCAATATTCTCTACAATTCAATCACAACCGGTAGATTACAAGCGGCGTGATGAAAGTGAAGAGAAACGTAAGAAACGCAAGCTGCTCAAGAAAAATGTCGATGAAATGGAACTTTCTGTTCGAGCTCATAATTGTCTCAGCGCTAATGAAATCAAAACTATTGGTGATCTGGTACAGAGAACTGAAAATGAAATGCTAGAATTCAAAAATTTCGGGCGGAAATCACTGCAGGAATTACAGGATAAGTTAAACGAACTAGAACTTGAGTTCGGCATGGACATTAATGAATATATTTCAGAAGATGAACAATAGAGAGGATTTGAACAATGCGACATAGAAAAAAAGGAGCAAAACTAGGACGCTCAGTCAGCCACCGAAAGGCTCTTTTACGGAATCTATCCAAAGAATTGATCAAGAATGGTAAGATCAAAACAACTCACCCCAAAGCCAAAGCCTTGCGGCCTTATATCGAGAAACTGATAACTCTTGGAAGAAAAGATACAGTACATGCTCGGCGTCAGGCTTATAAAAAAATCGGGGATCGGAAATTGATCCAGATCCTTTTTGATCACATTGCTCCCCAATATAAAGATAGAAATGGCGGCTACACCCGCATAATCAAATTGGGCTATCGTGAAAATGATTCTGCACCTTTATCATTTATAGAGTTTGTAGATTATGAATATCCGGAGGAAGAAGAAGCTTAATACCAGAGCTGGTGAAAAATTTGGATATGAGTAAAACATTTCAAAGGGCAGTTACAACAGCTGTCCTTTTATTTTGTGTACAAATAATGACTAATTATGCTTATGGCGGCTATCAAAATGCCGGTATGTGGGTAGTCAGATATCAGCTAAAATCTCAGCAGAATATCGATAGGGTTATAGATTTTGCCAGAGATAATGGTATTACTGATATTTTTGTCCAGGTAATTGGTCGCGGCCGGGCTTATTATAACACCAGTATCTTACCAAAATCACCACGAATTAAAAATATAAAGTATGATCCTTTGGCTTATTTTTGTGAGAAAGCCTCTCGAGAAAATATTAAAGTACATGCCTGGATCAATACAATGCTGGTCTGGTCAAAACACCGTAAACCCTTTGAAAGCAATCATCCGGTCAACAAACTCCAGGACTCGTTTACTTTTGATAATTTAAATAAAAGCATTCTCTCTGAACGCCAAAATACGCTGAAAAATAAAGGCATTGAAGGCCGTTTTCTTTCACCAGCTGCCATCCAAGTGCGCGATCTCTACCAGAAAATTGTACAAGAACTGATTGATAATTATCCAATTGATGGAATCCATCTTGATTATATTCGCTTTCCTTCACCAAATTATGGGTATCACCCCTTTGTCCGAGAAAAATTTAGAGCCATGACAGGAATTGATCCTCTCTATATTGATAATTCTGAACTGCTGGAAGAATTCACTAATATAAATGAAACAAAGCAGAAGTGGAACGATTTCCGATGTAGTCAAATTGATAGCCTGGTTGGAAGTGTAGCAAAAATCATCAAAGCCTACCCTGATATCAAAATCAGCGCTGCAGTTAAACCTGACCCAGTTGAAGCTCGGGGAAAATTTTACCAGGATTGGGAAGAATGGCTGAGTAAAAATCTCATCGATTTCGTTGTAGCTATGAATTATACAAGCGATAACAAGGAGTTCGGCCGAATCGTTGAACACATTAAAAAAAGACAAATTGAACATAAAGTTTGGATGGGCATCGGTACTTACAACCAAAATCCGGTTATCACTGATAGACAATTCAATCTGTGTATTCAGGACGATTATAAAGGGGTCGTATTTTTCTCTTACAAAAGTCTTATTGACAAAAATCTTTACGTTAAAAAATATGGTCTGGATTAATGTTGAAAAAAATCCTAATAACCGCTGCTACAGGTAAAGAGATTAAAGTTTTGCAGGATTTACCTGCTAATAATGTTGCATTGGATTTCTTGATAACTGGTATCGGTTTTGAAAAATCCCGCTCCAGCTTGAAAGGTGTCAATTTAAAGGGTTACCATGCTATTATTAATGTAGGGTTGGCTGGAGGACTAGCACCTGATATCCAAAAAGGCCAACTAATTCTGCCTTCGGTGTTTTATTGGGAAGGACATAACAAAGAAAGCGCAGTTACACCTTCTCGGAATCTATTTAATAATTATGAGTGGCCTGAGGTTAAATCTATCCAGCCTCTGGTAACAACAAGGCAGGTCATCGATGGTAGAAAGAAAAAAGACTCAATTCTGGAACAATTCCCTAAAGCCGGAGCAGTTGATATGGAGGCCTATCCCTGGGCTGAAGCAGCGCAGAAAAAAGGGGGCGATATTATTTCGCTAAAAATTATCTCTGATGATTGTGAAAATCTTGATCATAAAACTATTGTTCAGAATACTGAAAGTCTAATGAAAATTGTTAAAAAATCATTAAATAAAGCACTAGTTAAAATATGAAATTAAAACGAAAAGTATCCGTTATAATCCCTACCTATAATCGGTCGGAAATGCTAGAACGTGCAATTCGATCTGTTCTAGCTCAAACTTACCAGAATACTGAAATCATTGTCATTGACGATGGTTCCACTGACAACACCGCTGAAATATTAAAAAAATATGATTCCGAAATAAGACATTTCTCAATGTTGCATAGTGGAGTTTCAGCAGCCCGCAATGTAGGCATAAAAAAGGCCAAAGGAGAATGGCTTGCATTTTTAGATTCCGATGACTATTGGCTGGAGGATAAACTTGAAAAACAACTCAAATTCATGGTAGAGAAAGACTATCTGGTATCGCAAACTGGTGAAAAATGGTATCGCGATGGCAACTGGGTTATGAAAGGTGATCGCCATCAGAAATACAATGGCTGGATTTTTAAATACTGTTTGCCACTCTGTGTAGTGACCCCTTCTGCCGTGGTGATTGATAAGAAGGTCATACAGGATATTGGCTATTTTGATGAAAGTCTGCCTGCTTGTGAAGATTATGATATGTGGCTGAGAGTTGCTCGCAAGTATCCAGTTGGACTCCTTGAAGAAAAACTGATAGTTAAAGTTGGCGGTCATCTTGATCAATTGTCCAAAAAGTATTGGGGGCTGGATAGGTTTCGGGTCAAGGCTCTAGAAAAAATTTTGACCAAAGAACTGGATCCGGAGCAGGAAAAAATGGTCTTACAGGAAATAGTAAAAAAACTAAAGGTTCTGGAGCAGGGCCGCAGAAAACGACCTGACCTTCCCAATATCTATCGTGATAAACTCCATCAATATATGAACACCCTGGAAGAGTATTATGGAATTCAAAAAGGTGAAACTATCCAGATGTGATGATCAGGTGGCCAGTGACCTGGATGTCTTCTATCCCTCCGGTCAATCTGATGATCAATTATTGACGCCCTATCCTATTATTGTGGAAAGAGTTGATGGGAAGTGGGTTTTATTACACGGCTTTGGCAAAATAAAACAATTTAGACACAGCAGCTTTGAAACTGCACCGGCTTATATTATAGATGAAAAAAATTTCGTTGATAAATGGATAACTATCATTAATTATCAGCGCTCAATAAGAAAATTTTATCCTATTGAAATTGCACACATTATAAAGTTACTAAAGGGCAGGAATATTGATAAACGGATTATAGCAACAAAAATTGCTGACAGCATGGGAGTCAATAGAGGCTTTCAGATTGTCGATAAATATGAAAAATTAATAGAAGTTCCTGAGCATATTGCCGAGTTTCTCATCCCTAAAACGGGTTCCCTAAAAATCTGGCAGCGCTTCGCAGGAAGAAGTGAAGAGATATTTGAAAAATTGCTGGAATTAGCTCAGCCAACATTAAGTGAATTTTTAGAAATCGAGCAGAATTTATACGAAATTGCTAAACGGCAGAAATCTGATATAGATAAAATTGCTAAAGACCTAAGCTTTGATAGATTGCTCAAAGATAAAAAACCAAGAACTGCAATTAAGGAAATCAGAAAGATATTAAAAGAAAAAAGATTTCCTGTCATAACTAAACACCGCAAAAAAATTAACAATTATCTCAAGAGAATCAGACAATCAGGAAATATTACAGTTCAGCCTGATCCTACTTTTGAAACTAAAACTTTGAAACTAAAAACTACAATTAGCAATGAAAAAGATCTGCATGATCTACAGGAGTTTCTCAGCGAGGATAATATTACTGCCCTAAAAAAAATGCTTGAAAATCTGTGAAATTAATTTTTTAAAGTGTGTTTAAAAACCCGTTAAACAGGGTTTAAATATTAAGAATTTAGTGATATTTTTGCCGTTCGTTCAATTATTCAGGCGTTCAGAGGCTTTTCCATTCTATTTAACTTTTCTG
>Ga0102934_1001136_pt1 | contig 18422 bp, 18 predicted proteins | sample SalPonR2_A_D1_MG_FD_78175 | JGI IMG/M metagenome (GOLD analysis project Ga0102934, IMG submission 78175) | Salt pond soil microbial communities from South San Francisco under conditions of wetland restoration - Salt Pond MetaG R2_A_D1_MG | ecosystem: Environmental > Aquatic > Marine > Intertidal... | reverse complement strand
TCTGAAGAAGAATCTTTAATTTTAGGAACAGCAAATGCAAGATTGTTTGTTAAAAAAGGTAAATCTGCTTCAATAAAAGAACTTTATCAATTTTTAAAGACAAATAAGAATTTAATAAATATTACTAATTTAAGATAATGGGGTGGTAAAAATGAGTGATCCAATGATCCAAGATATAAAAAGTCAACCAGAATGTTTAAATAAATTACTTGCAAAATATTTTGAAGAGCCAAAATTTAAAAAAAGATTAAGTAAAGTTGTACATCATCTTGAAGAAAGTAATAAACCAATTCTTTTTGCTGGAATGGGAAGTTCAAACTATGCATCTATTTCTGCTATCAATATCTTATCTCAAAAAGGATATTTATGTATAAATCCAGATATAGATGAGTTTATTCATTATCAGATGAACTCTTTGAATAGAGGTTTTACTGTAATTGCAATCTCTCAATCTGGCAAAAGCGCTGAAACTAAAAAGCTATTAGAAAAACTTCCTGAAGATAATACTATTATATCTATTACTAACAATGAAGACAGTCCAATAGCAAAGATGTCTGATTATATATTACCTATCTTTGCAGGAACTGAAGCAACTATTTCAACAAAAACATATACAAATAGTAATTACTTATTAAACATAATTGCTCATTTAGTTAATGATAATGATGGCTTAAATATGCAAAAACAATTAGAAGATATAAACAAAATAGATAAGTTCATTAAAAAAAAAGAAAATAATATTGATAAATTATATAAACATTTAAAGGATAGAGATAAATGGTCATTTATTTCAAGAGGTGATCTTTTATCAACTACACTAATGGGTGCTTTAATCTGTGAAGAAGGAACTGGATTACAACCAACAGGTTATAGTGCTGGTGCTTTCAGACATGGACCATTAGAAATTACTGGTAAAGACCATGGATCAATTATATTTGCACATAATGATCATACATATAATCTTTTAACTAAATTAGCTGAAGAAAGTGCGGAACATGGTTCAAATGTTATATTATTAACCGATAAAAAATATAATAATACAAGTACTAATATATTGGTAGATAAACTACCTGAAGTAAATAGATTATTAATACCAACAATATTTGCAATAACTATTCAATTATTTACAAGAGAAACTGCTTTAGATAAGGGAAGAACACCAGGTGTATTAAATAAGATAACAAAAGTAACTGAAAAAGAATAGTTTAAGTATAAATTTTAACCCCCCAAGCTAACTGTTAACACAGTTGGCTTTTTTTTATTTTTAAATATATATACTTAATTGATATTATTATTGTTAAAAGATATAATTAAATAAAGAAATTCAAAATATAACTATAACTCTAAATATTTTATCATTTAAAAATATTGAATATGTATTAATAAAGTTATTATTATAATCTTCATTTGTTTACAAAATAAATATATTATTAAAAATAATTATAATCTGGATGTGAAATAATTGAAAACTTTACAAGAACATAAAGAAGAGTTAATAAAAAACTTAACAAAAGATGGATATAAAGCTAAAGAAAAACAAATTGAATATGATGATGAACTATACTGTGTTAAGGCACAAAGAAAAGTTTTTATCTTCTTTGATAGAACCTTTATTTATATTTTAACCAAAGAAGTTGATTCTGATAAGCTAAAAGAATTGATTAAGTTAGTTAAGAAAAACTTTTTATCCTATCATATAATCTGGATTGCGGCTGATCATTTCACAGAACAAGTAAAAGATTTTGCTGATAATAACCAACAAATCGGACTAATTAATATTGAATTAAAAGAAAATTAAAAAGGTGGTTTTGTTGATGTTATTACAAAAAGAAAGAAAAAAGATTGTTGAATATGGTCTTAAACTAAAAGAAAAAGGCTTAGTTAAACTTACTGGAGGTAATCTTAGTATATATAACAGAAAAGAGAACTTAATAGCAATTTCTCCTTCTGGAATACCTTATGAAGATATAAAATTAGAAGATGTGGTTATAATAGATCCAATTGGCAAAATAGTTGAGGGTAATAAAAAACCATCTACAGAATATAGAATTCATACTAAAATTTATAATAATTTAGATGATATTAATTCAGTAGTTCATACACATCCAATATATTCAACAACTATATCCTGTATGAAAGAGGAAATACCTCCAATTCATTATTTAGTAGCCTATAGCGGGAAAAAAGTACCTTGTGCAAAATATGCTCCTTTTGGTACAAAACAACTTGCCAAAAATACAATGAAAGCAATAGGTAAAAATCATAAAGCAGTCCTGTTATCAAACCATGGCTTAGTTACAATTGGTCAAGATATTAAAGAAGCGTTAACAATTAATGAAATTATTGAATATGTTGCTCAAATTTATTATAGAACTAAATCTTGTAATAATCCACAACCATTAAATAAAAAACAAATCAAAGATGCAATAAATAAAATTGAAGGATATAAATAATCGTTTTTATCTAAAACATGTATAAAAAAATAAAAAAATATTTAAAATCTATAGTTCCCTCAATCACTTTTTTTAATATTGAGGGATTTATATATTTTATATCTACTTTTTATTAAAAATAGCTCAGCGGTATTATTAATAAAATAATTTTTAAAAAATGTATAGATAAAATGTAAAATTTGTAAAATATTATATATATTTTCAATATGATGTGTTATAATATTAATAAGAATCATTATTAATATAATTCTATTTTAATAATAAATAAAAAAACATAATGATATAATTTGGGAGTGGTTTTTATGAAAAAAAGATATATAGTTATAGTCTTAATAATATTAATTGCTGCATTCGGTTTCTTTTACTATCAAAATACAAATAAAGTAGATAATGTAGAATATATAACTATTCAAAGAACTGACTTAGTAAATTCTTTAAGGGCTTCTGGTATAGTTAAACCAGATAGAACAATTAATTTAAGTTCCACTATTGCTGAGAATATTGAAGTTATTAATTATAAAGAAGGAGATAACGTTAATAAAGGTGATGTTTTAATTGAATTTGATGATAATACTGCTCAAGCAAACTATAAACAAGCTTTAGCTCAATTAAATAGTACTAAGGCTTCATTAGAGCAAACAGAGTCTACAATTAAGGAATCTGAAGCACAAATAAGTCTTGCAGAGGTAAGACTTGAAAATGCTAAAGAAATTAATGATGAATCCCTACTTGAAGAAATTAATCAAGCAGAACTTGAAATCGCTAATGCAAAAGATGAATTAAAAAGAAGAGAGTACTTATATGACAACGGTGCAATTGAAAAGATTAAAGTTGAAGAACAAAAACACCGAGTAAATGTATTAGAGTCTAACAAGATAATCTTAGAACAAAGACTAATAGAACTTAAAAAAACAAGAAATAATAAAGTAAAAGAAGCTATAGAAGAACTAAAAAAAGCAGAAATTGCATATCAATCAGCTCAGAAACAATATCATGTAGCTGAAGAAAATGTTAATTCTGCACAAGCTGATTTAAATAGAGCAGAGGTTAATTTAGATAAATATATAATTAATTCACCAATTGATGGGAAAATATTAACTCAAAATATAGAGGTAAGTGAATATATACAACCAGGACAAACACTTTTAACTATTGGCTCAAACGAACTACAGATTGAAATAAGTCCTGATGAAAAAGAACTTAACCTAATATCTATAGGAGATCACGGCTATGTATCTCCTGATGCCTATCCAAATAGAAAATTTGAAGTAAAAATAGTAAAAATTGCATCAAGTGTTGATCCGGACCGAGGAACAATTAATGTTTATTTAAAACCTATTGAAGATAATGAAATATTAATACCCAATATGTCTGTATCAGTAGAAGTAATTAATGAAACAATTGAAAATATTATATTAATTCCTGAAAACTATATAAGAGAAGATAATAATAGCAAATATGTTTATATATATAATAATGGTATTGCACAAAGAAAAGAAATAACAATCAAAGAAAGTTATCAAAATGAAGTAGTTGTCTCAGAAGGACTTAATGAAGGAGATCAAATTTTAAGACCAGAAAAATTATCAGATGGACAACCAGTAGAAATTGGGAGTGAATAAAAATGTGGTTTGAATTCAAAGTAGCATGGAGATTTTTAAAGTCTAATAAAACTCAAACCCTATTAATCCTTTTAGGAATTATTGTAGGTGTTACTGTACAGATCTTTTTAGGTTCTTTAATTAGTGGTCTACAAACTGATTTAATAAATCAAACAGTTGGTAGTTCCCCACATGTAACTGTATTACCGGAAAATCAAGCTCCCAGACCATTAGTTATAAATGAAGATAAATATTCTAGAATAATTACTTTCACTGGTAATGAGGGTGGTATTAACCGTTGGCAGGAAATTGAAAACTATTTAAATGATCAAAGTGAAGTTACTGCTGTATCACCAACTATAAATGGTTCCGGTTTTGCTGTTAGAGGTCAAAAAAACTTACCAATAGTTATTCGTGGTGTTGATATCAATAAAGCAGATGGAATATATGAAATAACTAATAATATTATAACAGGACAATCAAGTATTGGAGGAAACAATATCATAATTGGAAGTGAGTTAGCAAAGGAGTTAGAACTACAGCCAAATGATACAATTAAAATAACTACTTCTGGTGGTATCAGTGACCGCTTTATTGTTTCTGGAATATTTGATTTAGGTTCAAAACAGTTAAATAACAGTTGGATATTTATGTCGATTAGAAGGGCTTCAACTTTATTTAACTTTAGTGATCAAATTTCAAATATTGAAATACAAATTGAGGATGTATTTGCTTCAGATCAAATAGCTGATCAAATCATGGCAAGGTTTAATCAAATTAATGCTGAAAGCTGGCAAAGAAATAACCAGCAGTTATTAACTGCATTACAAAGTCAAAGTAGTTCTAGTTTAATAATTCAAATCTTTGTTATCATCGCAGTAACACTGGGTATAGCAAGTGTATTAGCAGTTTCTGTTGTACAAAAATCAAGACAAATTGGTATTTTAAAAGCAATGGGTACTAAAAGAAAAAGGGTAGGGATTATCTTTTTAATCCAGGGTGCTATCTTAGGTTTAACAGGTTCACTACTTGGTGCCCTAAGTGGAATTGGTTTAAGCCAATTATTTGTAACATTTACAAGAGATCAAACTGGAGACCCATTATTTCCAATAACAGTTGATCCTACATTTATCATTATATCAATAGTTATTGCTACATCAGCTGGAATGATAGCTGCATCTATACCTGCTCGTAATTCAGCAAAATTAAACCCAATTGAGGTGATTCATAATGCCTAATATTGTAGAAACTAATAATTTAATTAAAGTATATGGTAAAGAAGTCAAAAATGAAGTGTTACATGGAATAAATCTTGAAATTAAAAAAGGTGAGTTTTCTTCTATAATTGGACCTTCTGGTTCTGGTAAATCAACACTTTTAAACCTACTTGGAGCTTTAGATAAACCAACTGATGGTAATATCTATATAAATGGTTCTCACATTAATGAATTAAGTGATGATCAGTTAGCTCTTTTTAGAAATAAAAATATTGGATTTGTTTTCCAGTTCCATCACTTACTGCCTGAATTTACTTCATTAGAAAATGTATTGATTCCTAACTGGATTGATGGAGGTAATTCTAAAAATCAAAATAAAAAAAGAGCAATGGAACTTTTAAACCTTGTTGGTCTAGAAGGTTTTGAAAACAAGTTAGTGACAAAAATTTCTGGTGGTCAAAAACAGAGAGTTGCAATAGCAAGATCTTTAATGAACCAACCAGATATTATTCTTGCTGATGAGCCAACTGGTAATTTAGATACTGAAACATCTACAAAAATATATAATCTATTGAGAGATATAAATAAAGAGTTAAATACAACATTTATAATTGTTACTCATGATAGACATATAGCATCTAAAACAGATCGAGTAATTGAAATAATTGATGGTAATATTGATAAAGACTATAAAAACGATCCAAATGATGAATTCCATAACTTCGAAAATGTCGCTCCTGAATATTGTTTTCTATGTGGCCAAAATGTTGTAAAGTAAATTATAATATTTTAGATATATAAACTATTAATTTATACAAAAATATATTTTCTATATTTTGTAAAATGAAATTGTAATTTCCATTTTAATGAAGTATAATTATATTGTGATTATAAATACAAATTCATTAAATGGAGGCTATCAATGAAAAAGTACGAATATAAATGTGTTTTTATTTTAGGTATGGGTAATAAAACAACAAAAGAATTAAATAAATTTGGTAAAGAAGGTTGGGAACTAGTAACAACATATTGGGCCTGGCATTATTTTAAAAGACCAATTGAATAATTACTATAGTAAAAATAATGTGTATATGATTAAACTTAATCATATTAGTTATTAAAAGTCACAGTTCTATTATCACCACAGTTTACATTTCTGAGGTGTTAAAAACTGTGATTTTTTTATATTCAAACTGGGAAACTCTCATATAAATAAAGGATAAATATTATTAAATATTGAATTATAGCTATATACAACTTCAAAGAGGTGGATTTATATGAAAACTGAAATTGCATTTATTGCCCCATATAAAAAGTTAGCTGATCTTTATCAAGAAGTCTGTGATAATCTTGGTAAAAATCATCAGGTATTTATTGGAGACCTTGAAGAAGGGGTTAGTATTGCAAAGAATTTGGAAGAAAGAGGAATAGATGCAATCATAAGTCGTGGTGGAACAGCTCTTGCTATCTTAGAAGTAGTTGAAAATATTCCGATTATTGAAATACAGGTTTCAGGTTTTGATTTAATTAGAATTTTAAATGAAGCTAGAAATGAATCTAAAAAGATTGCTATTGTAGGATTTGAACCCTTTACATATGGTTTCGATGGTTTAGCTAATATAATGGATATAAATATTGAAGTTCATACCTTAAAAAAAGAATGGTATAACCACAAAGAAAATATTAAAAAAGAACTTTTAAATATAAAACAAAAAGGGTTTAACTGTATAGTAGGAGACAATATCTCAGTAAAAATTGCTAATGAACTGAATTTAAAAAGTTTTTTGATTAGATCAGGTAAAGAATCTATAACACAAGCAATTATTGAAGCAGAAAAAATTGCTCAGGTAAGAAAAAATGAAATGGAAAAAACCAAAAGAGTTCAGGCAATAATTGATTATTCTTATGAAGGAATCATTAGTACGGATAAAAAAGGTATAATTACTACCTTTAACCCCAAAGCTGAAGAAATTTTTAATAAAAAGTCATACAAAGTCATCGATAAAATAATCAGTGTTATTTTACCAGATCTAAAGATTGAACAGTATCTTGAAAATAAACATAAAGTGTTAAGTAAAATTTGGACCTATCACAACAAAGAAATAGTGGGTAATATTATACCTATATTAATTGAGAACGAAACAAAGGGTTTAGTGATAACTATCCAAGAAGCTTCAAATATTAAAAAAGTAGAAGAAAAAATCAGAAAAGAACTATATTTAAAGGGCTATACTGCTGATAATACATTTGAAGATATAATAGGAAAAAGTAAATTGCTAACAAAAGCAGTGCAGGAAGCAAAGGACTATGCTCAAGTAGAACTGCCTCTTTTAATTTATGGTGAAACTGGTACTGGTAAAGAGCTCTTTGCACAAGCTGTTCATAACTACAGTCAAAGAAAAAACAGACCTTTTGTAGCCTTTAACTGTGCTGCTTTACCTGAAAAATTACTTGAAAGTGAACTATTTGGTTATGTAAAAGGTGCTTTCACAGGAGCAGATCAAAAGGGTAAAGCTGGTCTATTTGAACAGGCAAATGGGGGTACAATATTTCTAGATGAAATAGGAGAAATATCAAAATCAATACAAGCAAGACTTTTAAGAGTTTTTGAAGAAAGAAAGATAAGAAGAATCGGTGACAATAAATTAACTCCTGTAAATGTTAGACTAATAATGGCTACAAATCGTTCATTAAAAAAACTTGTCTATGATAATCAGTTTAGAAAAGACCTTTATTATCGAATTAATGTTTTGAACTTAAATCTTCCATCTTTAAAAGATCGAAAAGAGGATATAAAACTTTTAGTTGACTTTTTCATTAAAAAATCAAGAGCTCAAATAAATAAACATGTTAAATTAATAAGTTCAAAAGGTATAGATTGCTTAAAAAAATATGATTGAAAAGGTAATGTAAGACAGCTAGAAAATGTCGTGGAAAAATTGGTGGTAAGAGCAAAAGAAGAATACATTAGTTCAAGTCTTGTGAAAGAAACCATAAAAAATATTGAAAATATTAAAAATAATTATCAAAATTATGACTTTAATATAAAAAACAAAACCCTTAAAGAAATTGAAAAAGAAATAATCAAAAAAGTATTAAAAGAAGAAAACAATAATAAAACTAAAGCATCTCAAAGATTAAATATAGGAAGAACAACTTTATGGCGCAAATTAAATGAATGATGATGTTTCAATAGAAAACATTGTTTCATTAATAAACAATTAGATTGGATAGTGTTAATAAAGACACTATCCACTTTTTTTATATCAATACCTTTTCATAATGAAACATAAATATTTTGAATATTTTAAATATTTTTTTAATATAATTAGTAATCCTTGCTATATCAATATTTCTAACATATATTAAGTTAACAATTCTATGGCATATAAAATGCATATATAATAAAGTAGAATATAATAACATTTAATTTGGGGTGAGAAAATGCTCTATATAATAGCTGATGACCTGACAGGAGCAACCGATACCGGTGTTCAATTTTCTACTAAAAGTTATAAGACCGATGTAATAATTTACAATGAAAGCATAAAAAAGATAGATCTTCATAATATTAATTCTGATATATTAGTTTTAGATTCTGAAACCAGAGAAGTTGATCAAGATAATGCCCAAAAAAGAATCATAAAACTATTAAATAGTATAGATCTTAAAAATAATGATATTATATATAAAAAAGTTGATTCCACTTTACGCGGAAATATTGGTATTGAATTGGATGAAATAATAGATAATTTTAATTATGAGTTATGCATTTTTTCCCCCTCTTTTATTGATAACAAAAGAATAACTAAAAATGGTGACTTAATAGTGGAAAATAAACCTTTAGGTGAAACAGAATATTATGAAGGAAATTTAACAAAAAATAAAGCCTCATATATACCCAATATACTGAAAGAACAATCTAAAAATAATGTTTATGTTTTAGATATAGAAACTTTAAAAGAATATAATTTCAACCTTACCCTTATTATTGAAAAGCTAAATTTACCTGATAAAACTATCCTTATAATTGATTCTACTGAAGAAACACATTTAAAAGAAATAATTGAAAAATCTGTTAAGGTTAATAAAAAATTATTTTATGCTGGTTCTGCTGGACTAGCAAACTATCTTAGTTTAATCTATTCAAAAAAATCATCTAAAAAGGATATAACTTTTAAAAAATCTAAAAAATTACTTATCATTGCTGCTTCACGCAGGAAAATTATTGATAAACAGCTTGATATAGTGAAGAATGATTTTAAAGTAGTTGATTATAAGATTAATATAGAAAATATCCTTAAAAACTTTGATCAAAATATAAATAATGATTTAGATAATTTAAAAAATATTATTAATACAAATAATAAAATAATTATTAGACCAGATCCATACTTTAAAAATAAAAAAATAATTAATAAGTTAATAGAAAATTATAGCATAAGCTTTAGGAAATTACAGATTTTAATCAAAAACTACATCAGTAGATTAGTTAAAATGATCTTGCAGCTGAATTCAAACTTTGATCTGTTTATTACTGGAGGTGATACAGCTGCAGGAGTCTGTAATGAATTAGAAATAAATAACCTTACAATAATGGATGAACTTCTTTCAGGTATACCATTAAGTTATACTAATACACATAATTATGGAAGATTAAATATAATAACAAAAGCTGGTGGATTCGGCCAAGATGATTCTATCAGTAAAGTAATAAATAAATTAATTAAAAATAGGAGTTGTTAGAAAATGAAAAAACCTATTATTGCTATAACAATGGGTGATCCCGCTGGAATAGGTGCAGAAATTGCTGTAAAAACCTTACAATTTAAAAACATATATGATGATGCTGTTCCCCTTGTAATTGGTGATCTTGAAGTTATTAAAGATGCTAAAAACTTCATTCCTTCTAATTTAAAATTAAATGAAGTATTAAGACCTGAAGATGCCAAGGGTGAATACGGTACTATTGATATTTTAAACCTTAATAATATATCATTAGATGATTTTAAGTACGGTGAAGTAAATACAAAAGCAGGTAAAGCTTCAATTGAATATATTATCACAGGAATTGACCTTGCTTTAGAAGATAGAGTACAGGCTGTTGTTACAGGTCCAATTCATAAAGAAGCAATAAACCAGGCTGGATATAAGTACGCTGGACATACAGAATTATTTGCTGAAAGAACAAAAACTAAAGATTATGCAATGATGTTAGCAGATAAAGAGATGCGTGTAATTCATGTATCAACACATGTTTCTTTAAAAGAAGCTATTGAAAGAGTTAAAAAGGATCGTATTTATAAAGTTATTAAACATGCTCATAATGCAATGATAAATCTAGGCAATGATAATCCAAAGATTGCTGTAGCAGGTCTGAACCCACATGCAGGGGAACAGGGTTTATTTGGTACAGAAGAAATAGACGAAATAATACCAGCAATAAATAAGGCACAAAAGGAAAATATAAGTGTCTATGGTCCTATACCACCTGACACGATATTTTCAAAGATCAGAGGTGGCCAATTTGACATAGCGGTTGTAATGTATCATGACCAGGGACATATCCCAATGAAAGTAACTGGATTTAAATTTGATAAAAAGACAAATAAATGGACTTCTGTTTCAGGAGTAAATGCAACAATTGGTTTACCTATTATTAGAACTTCTGTTGACCATGGAACTGCATTTGGTAAAGCAGGAGAGGGTAGAGCTAATGAAGAGAGTATGAAAGATGCTATAAATATGGCTATTAATTTTGTAAATAGCAAATTAAAATAACATAAAATAAATATATATTTCTAGTAAAAAATAATTTTAATGAAAGAACTAACTAAATTTAAGTAATAATACAAAGGGGGAATCAAATGGATAAAAATATTTTATTTATCTTTTCTAAACAATACTATATACAGATTTAAAAATATCAAAATGGAGGTATTAAATTTATGAAAAATATCAAAAATAATTATTATTTATTTGTTTTAATTCTTGCAATTACGGTTATTTTCAGTACGAATATTGTTTCAGCTGAGGCTGAATTTACTTTCACACACGCTGCCCTTCAACCTGAAAACCATATTGCTAATAAAGTCCATCAAGATTTTATTAAAAGAGTGGAAAATTTAAGCAATGGAAGAATCGAAGTGAATTATTTTCCTGGTGGAGTTTTAGGTGATGAAATTGAAATGATGGAACAAATACAAACTGGTTCTATAACAACCGCTAGGCTTACAGGAGCTCCACTAGGCAATTTAGAAGATGGTTTTATGATTATGAATTTACCATTTTTGTTTTCCGGTCCAGACCATATGCTTAAATCATTAAGATCAGATAAGTTTGCAAATTTAGTAAATAATAGTATCATTGAAGAAGGCATTCGTCCTTTAGATTATTGGTGGATGGGAGTTAGAGACCTATATACTACAAATACTCGTGTAACAAGTATAGAAGATGTTAAAGGTTTATCCCTTAGGACATGGCAAGATAAATATGTAGTTAAGGCTTGGAAAAATCTAGGAGCTAATCCTACTGCAATATCTTTTGATGAATTATATATGTCAATGCAGACTGGTACTGTAGATGGAGGAGAAGGTTGGGCTGCAAGTTATGTATCTAATGGATTTTATGAGCCTGCACCTTATTTAACAAAACTTGGCTATATACAAATAGCAAGTGCTTTTGTAATATCAGAACAGATGTGGACTAAATTACCAGAAGATTTAAAAGAAGTCGTAAATCAAGCAGCAAAAGAGAATGCAGTCTTTGCATTAGAGGTATTTAAAGAATATGAAAGTGAAGTGTATAAGGAAGCTAGGGAAGCTGGAGCTGAAGTATTAGAAGTTGATAATATCATGAATTGGCAAAAGCCAATTGAGCCATTATATAATGAGTTTGGTGAAGAATATGGAACTGATTATGCTGAATATATTGAATGGGTATTAAGCATTAAATAATCACATATCTTAATGAGGCTCAGCTTAAAATACTGAGCCTCAATAATACATTTGAGGTGATTTTATTGTTAAAAAGAATAAAACAATTTAAAAAGATTTATTTGCACTATATGAGAAATATAATATTAATATTTTCTGGTACAGCAATTTTATCTATAATAACAATAATATTTTTACAAGTAATAATGAGATATATTTTTAATTCAGGTTTAAGGTGGCCTAATGAAATAGCTGGTTTTATATTTGTTTGGATATGTTTTACTGGACCAATATTTGCCTTTGAGAATAATGATTTACTAAAATTAGATTATTTCAGAGAAAGATTACCTTATAAATTAAAATATCTTGTAGAAATTATTATAGAATCTATTGTATTGTTTTTCTTAATAACAATTATTATTTATGGGTTTAAAAATGTAATTAACGTATGGAGTAGGACAACTCCTGCTTTAAGATTTTCATATGGATATGTTTATTTATCTTTACCGATCGGTTTTATAATATTGTTCATAGCATACTTCTTAGATTTTGTTGAACATTTATTAGAAATAATTCAAAATATAACAATTGAAAATCATAATTAAAGGAGTTTTAAAATGATAACTATTCTTTTTGTTTGCCTTATATTATTTATTTTTGGAGGTATGGGAATTGCATTAGCTTTGGGTGCATCCTCTTTATTTGCTCTTATCTTTTCTGGAATAGGTCTAGATCTTGTGATAATTCCTCAACGTGTTGTTGGTACTTTAGCAAGATCATGGGCCTTGATAGCTATACCTATGTTTGTAATGTTAGGAGAAATATTTGATAAGGCAGGTATATCAGAAAAACTTATTGAAGTAGCAAATATTTTAGTAGGAAAAATTTCAGGTGCATTGGGTATTGTAAATATAATTGTAAGTTTCTTTTTTGGCGGAATTTCAGGTTCTGCCAGTGCTGATACAGCTGCAATTGGAGGAGTTATGATTCCTGCAATGAAAAAAGCAGGTTATGATTCGGAATTTTCAACTGTTGTAACTATTACATCCTCTACTTTAGGACCTATTGTACCACCTAGTGTATTAATGATAATATTTTCCTGGGTTACAGAAATACCATTAGGAACTTTATTTTTAGCAGGATATTTACCAGGCTTTACTTTAATGATTGGATTGATAATAACAACATATTATATTTCAAAAAAAAGAAATTATCCGACTCATGAACGTCCACCATTAGATAAAGCAATAAAAAGTTTATTATATGCCATACCAGCATTATTAACACCTTTTATAATAGTATTTGGTATTGTTCTTGGAGTAATGACAGCTGTTGAATCATCTGTTGTAGCATTGGTATATTCAATAATAATATCTGTATTCTTTTATAAAAGCTTAAAATTATCAGATATAAAAGAAATAATTTACAATACTACAAAAGTAACAGCAAATATAGGATTACTTTTAGCATTTGCTGCAGGTTTTTCATATATAATAACTTATTCTAGATTGCCATATATGATTTCACAATCAATAGCTGCTATGAATTTTAATCCAATTATATTTTTGATTATTAATGTATTATTATTTCTTTTATTAGGTATGATATTAAACCCAGGTGCTATAGTATTAATGGCAGTTCCTGTTTTATTTCCAAGTGCTTTAGCATTAGGAATAAACCCAATTCATTACACTCTTGTTAGTGCTTTAGCTATGTGTGTTGGTCATGTCACACCTCCAGTTGGTCTATGTCTTTTTGTTGGATGTTCAATTAGTGGAGATAAAATAGAGGATTTAGTCAAGCCTCTTTTACCTTTTATTTTGACAATGTTAGTTGTTATATTAATAATAATACTGTTTCCACAAATTGTTTTATTCTTACCTAATTTATTTTAATAATATAAAATATTAATAATCTTAACAGAACTCAAAAAATATTTTGGAGGTTTTTAAATGAAAAACAATTATAATTATGATTTGGTTGTTGTTGGATCGGGACCGGGAGGATTTACCGCTGCAGTGGCAGGTGCAAGAAAAGGATTAAAGACTGCTTTAATTGAAAAAAATGGTTTTGTTGGTGGTACAATGCAAGTTGGATTAAATATACACGGATTTGAGGATATGAATGGAAATAGAGTAATTGGAGGTATTGCTTGGGAATTAATACAAAACTGTATTAATAAAAACGGTGCTTTACCACCCGTTCCTTTAAAAGGTGCGCATATGTTTTCAACAACCCCAGTTGATTTGGAAGTATTACAAACTACCGCTTTAGAAATGTTGATTAAATCAGAAGTCGATATTCATCTACACACATATTTTCTTAAAACAACTATAAAAGATAACAAAATTAAAAAAATAACTTGTTGGAATAAAGGTGGAGAAAATAACTTTTATGCTAAATATTTTATAGACGCAACAGGCGATGCTGATATTGCATATAGATCCAATGTACCTACAAACAAGGGAAGAAGAGAAGATAATTTAATGCAACCAATGTCATTATTAGTTTCATTATCATCTGTTGACATTGATGGTCTAGTAGATGATTTAGGATTAGGATATGGTAAAGCTATTAAACCAGGTTGCAAAAAAGAAGGATATACTTGGTTTGCTTTAAATTTTAAAAAATGGAAAGAAAAACTTTCGGATATAGATATTAAAATAGGTAAATCTGGTGTTTTTTGGGGAAATTCAATACGCAAAGGTGTTGCAAATTTAAATGCTATAAAAATTCTTGAAAAAGATGGAACTAATAATATCGATCTTACAAATGCTGAAATTAGAACTCGTATTGCAGCTACTAAATTTGCTGATTTTTTAAAAAAGGAAATCCCATATTTTAAAAATTCAATTTTAGTAAGAGTAGCTCCTTTTATTGGTGTCAGAGAAACAAGAAGAATAATTGGAAAATATGTTTTAGAAGAAAATGAAGCGATAAAAGGTGCTATTCCAAATGATACTGTAGCATTATGTGGCTATCCAATTGATATTCATTCTCCAAATGATGGAATTGCTGAATTTTCTGGATTAAAAAAAGGCAGGTTTGGAATACCTTATAGATCTTTACAACCAAAAAATATTGATAATCTATTAGTAAGTGGTAGAGCTATATCAGCTTCACATGGTGCAGCAGCTGCGACTAGAGTAATGGGAACTTGCTTAGCTATAGGAGAAGCATGTGGATATGCTGCATATTTATCAAAAGAAAATAATACTTATTTTGATAAAATTAATGGAGAAGAACTAAGAAATACCTTAGAAAATAATAATAGTATAATTTTAAATTAATATATAATTGTAAAAGGAGTTTTAAAAATGGAAAATAATATTTATGATGTTATAGTTCTTGGAGCAGGTTTTTCTGGATTAAGTGCTGCTTTATCCTCAGTAAAAAGTGGTGCGAAAACCGCAATTATTGCAGAAAATAATGGTGCTTCCAAAGAAATACTTGCCTTTAATGCTCCCCTTTATTCTCCAGATAATGAAAAGATATATTATGATGATATGTATGAAGGTGGGAGAGAAATTGGAAATGAAAAATTAGTTGAATTAATTTCGAAACATTCTTCTCAATTAATAGATAAACTTGATAAATTGGGAATAAAGTTTACCAAAAATGATGGTAGATATGCACAGAGGTTGGTATCAGGAGGTACTTATCCTAGAGCAGTTTACTATAAAGATTTTATAGGTAAAATGATTATAAATAAGTTTGAAAAAGAATGTAAGAAACAAGGAGTAGATTTTTATATAAACTCCCGAATAATAGACGTTAATAATTATGGAGAGTCCTATGAAATAATTTTTTCAGATATAGATAATAGATTAAACTTTTCTGTACTTAACAGCACAGCTCTATTAATAGCTACTGGAGGTATTGGTAATTTATATTCATTTACTACTTATCCTTTAGATATTTGGGGAGATGGATATTCTTTTGGGTATCAATTGGGTGCAGAGCTAATTGATATGGAATTTGTACAATTTGAACCTACAATAACAAATAATCCCCCAAATATAAAAGGAATTGTAATGCCTACTGCTTTATTTGGTGATGGGGGTATTTTAAGAAATAATAAAGGAAAGAAGTTTTTAAAAACTTCTTATAGTAAAAAGGATGAAAACTATTATCATAAAGATGAAATTGCATTGGCTATTTCTAAAGAAATTAAAGAAGGTAGAGGAACAAAAAATGGTGGAGTAATATTTGATATAACAAAAGTGAATCAAAAATTAATAAATGGTTATCCTACTTTATTAAATAAACTCAAAAAAGGAGGTTTCAATTTATTAAAAAATGGTAAAATTGAAGTAGCTCCGGCTGCTCATAGCCAAATGGGTGGAATAAAAGTAGATGAAAATGGTAAAACTTCTTTAGATGGATTATTTGCAGCTGGAGAAGTTACTGGAGGAATTCATGGAGCAAATCGATTAGCTGGTAATTCAGGAACTGAAACTTTAATTATGGGAGAAATTGCTGGTAGATCTGCTAGTCAATATTCAAATAACAAAATAGTTAAAATTTCTAAAAATAATATAAATTATAAATCTAAAGTGAAAAATATTTTTGAATTTGAAAATGAAAATAAATTATTAATAAATAATATACAAAATATAATGACAAATTATGTTAATTTAATTAGAAGTGAAGAAAAATTAAAAAAGGGTTTGAATAAAATTATGAACTTAAAAGAAAATCAAATTAATATTTCCAATTTAAAAGGAAAAATATTGAATTTAATAAATTTAAGTGAAATGATAATAAATTCAGCTTTATTAAGAGAAGAAAGTAGAGGATATCATTATCGAAGTGACTATCCTGAAATAGATAATAAGAATTGGAAAAAAAACATACTAATAAAAAAAGAAAACAATAAAATGAAATTCAAAATAAATTAGTAAAAAAATAACAGGTCGACAACAGATAATTTGAGCTTTAATATTAATGAATTTAACATTTGAAAAATTAATCAATATTAATTTAAGTTTATCTAAGTCTATTTAAATATATTATATTTTAGTTATAGAATTTAAAATAATTTAATATCTAAAGTTAACATGATTACCTTTCCATCAATATTGGAAAGGTTTTTTCTTTTTATAAATAATTTTACATAAAATTTAAATTGATATACAATAAAATTAACAATAATAGTAATATTAATTAATTAAATATTCTCCAATCACTGAAAGGAATGAATTTAATTGGACAAACAAAAAATAGACTTTATAAGAGAATGGATTTATGAAGGAAATAATGACTTAGGATTAGCAAAGTTTGTGATTGATAATGATGGACCTTATTACGATCTTGTATGCTTTCATTGCCAACAAGCAGCAGAAAAATACTTGAAAGCCTATATAATCTATTTGAGATTATACTATAAAAAAATACATAATATTAGTTATTTATTAAATGTTATAAGGAGAAGAAAAGAAGTACCTGATATATTATTTAAAAAAGCTAAGTTTCTAGAAGAATATGCAATTGATTCAAGATATCCCGATCATTGGAATGATCCTACTTTTGAAGAAACTAAAAATTGTATTGAAGCAGCAGAAATGTTTAAAGTATTTATTAAACCAGTTTTAGATGAAGTATTAGAAGAAAATGAAAATCTATCAATGGATAACAATTAATCAATACATTTATACAGGAACAATGATAATTTTGGATAATATAATAATATGTAGTAAAAATTGTTATTTTGTAGTATAATATACTCATACATAAAGTTTAATATTACAGCCATTTAAGGTGGAATACTTATGATCTTAAGTATAATTTTATACATATTATTAATATTACTTATTTTAGTAATACTTGCTATATCTATTTCTTATAACTATTATATTAAGACCTCATATAAAGACTCTTTTGAAGTATATACTGTAATTTATACCTTTCTATTTGAAGTTTCTTTTATCAAAAATAAAGAGAAAGAAGAAGGATATTTTAAAATATTTGGTTTCAAGAAAAAATTCAGTAGTGATTCTAATAAAAAAACAGAAGATTTTGTTGAACAAAAAATAAAAGATAAAGTTAAAGAGAAAACAAAAGATATTAAAAAAGATAAAGAAGATAAAAATAAAAAGAAATTTACTTTTACTTTTATAAAAAGCTTAATTTCAAAAGAAAATATTAAACATATTTTTGAATTTTTAAAAGATATCATCTATATGATTAAACCAGATAAATTTAAAACTGATTTAT
>Ga0102934_1001135_pt1 | contig 18429 bp, 14 predicted proteins | sample SalPonR2_A_D1_MG_FD_78175 | JGI IMG/M metagenome (GOLD analysis project Ga0102934, IMG submission 78175) | Salt pond soil microbial communities from South San Francisco under conditions of wetland restoration - Salt Pond MetaG R2_A_D1_MG | ecosystem: Environmental > Aquatic > Marine > Intertidal... | reverse complement strand
TGAACAGAAGAATCTCGCCGTCGGATTCGGAGACCTCCTGGATAACCGCCTTCAGACGCTCCTCAAATTCACCTCGAAACTTTGCCCCCGCTACCAATGCCCCCAAGTCCAGGGCCAGTAGACGCTTCTCTTTCAAGCTGTCGGGCACATCTCCGGAGACAATCCGGATGGCCATACCCTCGGCAATTGCGGTTTTCCCAACTCCGGGCTCGCCGATCAGCACCGGATTATTTTTCGTTCTGCGGCTGAGCACCTGCATCACCCGACGTATCTCTTCATCCCGACCTATAACCGGATCCAGTTTTTCCCTGCGAGCCAAACTGGTCAGATCGCGGCAGTACTTCTCCAATGCCTGGTACCGGCCTTCCGGGTTTTGATCGGTCACCCGCTGGTTGCCGCGAATTCCCTTCAGAGCGGACAGCACCGCATCCCGTGTGACCCCGTGTCGCTTGAGCATCTCCGAGCTGCGACCGGGTTGATGTAATATTGCCAGTAAAATGTGTTCAGCGCTGATATAATCGTCTTTCAGCTTGTCTGCTTCACCCTCCGCCAGGCGCAGTACATTCGCCAGCTCCGGTGAAATAGTGACTTGGGCGGATGAGCCGTACATACGCGGTTTGTCTTTTAATATTTTATCCAGTTCCTGGGCTACGGTATCGCGGCTTGCCCCGATCCGATCCAGAAGCGGAGGTATTACACCATCCTGCTGTGTCAGCAGAACCATGAGAAAGTGGTCCACATCTATAGTGCTGTGATTGTATTTCCCCACAAGGCTGTCGGACTCCTGGAGCGCCTCTTGGGCCTTGAGGGTCATTTTGTCATATCTCATTTATATTACCTCGAAAAAAATGTATTTTAATATCCTTATTTATTCACTACAATTAAATTGTAGTTTTAAAATACTGCGAAGCCGTTATGCGGTCAAACAAAATAATACCTATACGTAAGAGGAGCATCTATGAGTAATGAACCTACGAAAGAAACAAGCCCGGACGAACGGATGGTACTAATCCACGGCTTTTCCCGGGAAGAGACTATTGCAATTATGAGGGCCGCTAAATCGGTAGCTGCCGACCCTCAGGGAATCGCCTTTACCACCTCAACCCCTTCAAATATTGAGTGGAAACTGAGGGATGTAATTACCGAAGTAAGGGAAGAGCATGAATATATGCGCAAGAACCCCCCTCAACCGAATCAAACCTCGCAGACAAAACATTCCGAAAACAGCTCGCAAGGGCAGAACTCTAAAGAGGGAGAAGAGTAATCAATGGAATTACTCCTGCTCAACATCCTGCTGGCGGCGTTACCCTCATTAATTCTGCTCTGGTACTTCAACCGCTGGGACCGTGGCCGCAGTGAACCGGCAGGGCTGCTGCTGTTCACCTTTTTTCTGGGCTTCCTAGCGGTCATCCCGGCGGCGGTAATGGAAATGTTGATCGATCCCCTCAGACTGCCCTTCCCGCCTCTGCTGCAACTGTTGTTCCGCGCATTTATTGTTGCAGGGCTGGTGGAAGAAGGGGTTAAACTATTCGTTGTGAGGCGCTTCATTCTGGGCAGGCCTGCCTTTGACGAGGTAATGGACGGAATTATCTATACCATTACCGCCAGTTTAGGTTTTGCGTTTTTTGAGAATATATTCTACAGCTTTGGTGGACCCGGTACCCTGATCATCCGCGGCCTTACCGCAGTTCCCTTGCATGCCGTAGCCTCGGGAATTATGGGTTATTACCTCGGCATTTCAAAATTTGGACGGGCGGATATTTGGAAGAAAGGGCTCTTAATTGCCGTCTTGATCCACGGCGCCTACGATTTCTTCCTTTTCCTAGGAGGAGGCTTCGCTTTTCTGACATTTCCGCTGCTGCTGTGGTCGCTGCGGACTCTTTCCAGGCTTCATCACAAGGCAATCGAGGCGGATAGGCGAAGCGGGAGAATTTAGCTTGTTTCGCAGGGACACATTAAGTCCTCTTGGTCTACAGCCAAATCCTCCGTACACACAAAGCCCCTCCTGGCAGCTGCCGCGGAGGGGCTTATATTTCCAGTATTTTAGCAGCTATTTCTTCTTTATCGCCGCAAGGGCTTTCAACAGCCGGTCCACGTGCTCTTCTCTGGCGGTATTGCCCATAAGACCAATTCGCCATACCTTTCCGGCAAAATCGCCTAAGCCACCACCAATCTCAATATGATGGTCATAGCGCAGCGCCCGGCGACCTTCGGCATCATCAATACCTTCGGGGATCCAAATTGAGTTTAGCATCGGCAGACGGAACTGCTTATCCACCACCATCTTAATCCCAAGCTCTTCAAGCCCGGTGACCAGTTTTTCATGCATCCTCTGGTGACGGTCGTATACATTTTCAAGGCCCTCTTCGAGTACCACCGCCAGGGCTTCATACAGTCCGTACAGCATATTTATCGGTGCTGTATGGTGATAGGCTCGTTTCTTACCGGCCCAATAGTTGGCTATCATACTTACATCAAGATACCAGTTGGGCACCTTAGTTTCGCGGTTCATGATAACATCAACCGCACGGTCGGAAAAGGAAACCGGTGACAGCCCCGGAGGACAGGAGAGACACTTCTGGGTACCGCTGTATATCGCATCTACATGCCATTTATCCACCGCTACTTCCATACCCCCCAAACTGGTGACAGTATCAAGAATATATAAAGCCCCATGCTCTTTAACTAGCTTTCCGACTTCTTCGGCGGGGTTACACACACCGGTAGATGTTTCAGCATGCACCATAGCCACGATCTTGTACTTCTTTTTCTTTAGCTGGGCTTCGACCTCATCCGTGGTCACCGGGGTACCCCATTTAAAGTCCATAGAGTCCGCATCGGCGCCCAGCCGCTGGGCTATATCCAGCATCCGCTTTCCAAAGGCACCGTTAATCAAAATCAACACCGGATCGCCCTTCTCAATCAGGTTTACAAAAACCGTCTCCATACCAGCGGAACCGGTACCGGACATCGGAATGGTCAAATTGTTGTTGGTTTGAAACACTTTCTGCAACATCGCCTTGATATCATCCATAATCTGGATAAAGTAAGGATCCAGATGCCCCAGGGTTGGCCGACTCAGAGCACTGTACACCCGCGGATGTGTCAACGAAGGCCCCGGCCCCATTAATAAAATTTCTTCAATACCTTTAATTTTATTTTCCATACTTTCCTCCTATTGGAAAATTCTATTGTACATCATATTTTCTCTCTGCCCAATCTAAGATACATATGTGCACTTAAATCCTCACCCCCACTTGACCAAAGCCTAATACTTTAGTATGTTGTGAAAGTCGACGCAGGGTAGAGCAGATGGTAGCTCGTCGGGCTCATAACCCGGAGGTCGCAGGTTCGAGTCCTGCCCCTGCTAACTTGGCCAAATCATTTTGTGGTTTGGCCTTTTTTTATGTCTCAGCCCACAGGCTCTTTCTACCACCCACTGGCGGCAGGACTCGAAACGACACCGATGCGTACCGGAACGAAGTGAGGAACGCATCGCCGGCGCGACCGAATAGCTATACAGGTACTGCGCCTTGTTCAACTGTGAGGGCCACAATTTCCTCCGCCGGAACCTCCCGCGAGGGAATCCCGTGCTGAACTGCCAACGCCGACGCAGCTCCGGCAGCCTGCCCCATCGCCATGCAGGTACATTGGGCCCGCAGGCCGGCCAGTGCCCGTCGCTCGGAAGAAACTATTCGGCCGACAATCAAAAAGTGTTCCACTCCTCTGGGAACAAGCGACCGGAAAGGGATTTTTGGAATCAGCTCCCCCGATGCGTGGAACTCTTCTTCACAGCCGGACTCTTCATTGTGCAGGTCGATATAATTGAAGGCATTGCAGATCTGGTCCGGATACGTGCGTGCCTCCATAAACTCATCGTAGGAAATCCGGTGCTCCCCAAGCACCCGATACCCCTCTCTGGAAAGGGCGTGCGCATACATTGTTTTCAGCACTGCCCGTTCAGCGCCCGGAATCTCTTCCCTCACAAAGCGGAACATCCGCAGCATTGCCGCCCTGCCACGGATATTTGCATCGGTTTGGCCGTCAGCATCCGTGGTATCGCAATTGTAGATGTGAGTAGCATTATGGCCACCCATCTGCAGGTACCATAAAAACGGATACGTTTTAAAATATGCCCAATCGCCGGGCTGCAGCCGCCCCTCCGCCAGGGCTTCATCGTACAGCTGCTGCACCTCGCCTTTCCACACCTGTTGCAGATCTATGCCCTCAATTCGATACTGCAGGGTTCCTGGCTGCCGGGCCGGCGCCTTCTCAACCTCGAGTCCCGCCGACCGGGCTCCGTCGGCATCGCCGGAGGCATCTATTATCTCTTTCGCAGTAGTTATGCGCTTTATCCCGCGGGCGTAGGACACGACTTCCCATCCAGCGTCGGCGGCAGCCACCTCGCCGACGAACTCGCCGTAGTGGAGTACTACTCCAGCCTCCAGCGCCTTCTGTTCGGCGATGGTTGCATAAATGGGTACATTGATGTGGCTATAATATCCGGGGGTATCCACCGGCCGGCGCTTGTGGAAAGGCTTGGGAGGAACACCTTCAATTTCCCGACTCTGCAGATACAGTTCCCACGGTATCCCCTGCACCACCGCCCGGCTGCGGGTGTGAAAATGGTTCGGCATGAACACTCCCCCCGCAGTCATAGTACCGCCGAGCATATGCCCGGCCTCAATTACGGAAACCCGCGAAGGCGGTTCAATCGCTTGTGTGTCTGCCCGACTGTCAGAGTGCTGCTCAGCGTCCGGCTCGGCCGGATTCAATCCATTCAGTGCTCGCCCGGCTTGGATAGCCGCAATATGCCCGGCGGTACCACCACCAATTATGAGTATTTCAACCGATTCTCGAACAGTTTTCACCACATTCCCCACTAGAAAGTATAAAGGAGTATGAGAATATGTCAAGATCATTTCACTATTTAATATTATATTTTAATTATTAAAATTTTGTTCTTTTTCATATCATTTTACGCGTACTGTCCCCTATTTCACCGGCCTTCCATCCCAATTTTTCTGACACCCGCAGGCTCACTTCCTGCAGCACTTGAATTACCCGTTCTTCCTTCTCCGGGCTTAAGCGGGTAATCGGGGCGGACACACTAATAGCAGCGATGTTTTTTCCGCTAAAATCCTTAATTGGAAAGGCTACACACCTCACCCCTACCTCACACTCCTGGTTGTCATAGGCAAAACCCCGCTGTTTGACAGTATTTATCTCGGCCAAAAACTCCTTGGAGGTGGTAATCGTGTGCTCGGTAAAAGCCGGCAAGCCCTTTGACTCCACGTAGCCCTCCAGCAGGGGCCTGCTGTAATTAAGCAGCAACACCTTCCCGGCTCCGGTACTATGCATAGGCGCCACCTTCCCTATCCGCTGCAATGTCCGGAGCATATGGTCGGGGCCGTCCACCGTATCGATATACACCACACTCCCGTCCCGCTCAACCGACAGGGAAACCGGCTCCTGCAGCTCCCGGCTTACCTCTTCTAAATAGGGATGGATTACCTTCTGAAATGGATAATTGGAATGCACCCGGCTGCCCAGCTGGGCCAGCTTCAGGGTAAGACTGTAGCGAGAAGTGTGGTCCTCCCGGCTCACATACCCGTAGTCTATCATGGTGTTCAAAAAGCGCAGCAACGTGCTCTCGGGCATCTTCAGCTCGTGCGCCAGGTCCTGCAATCGAAGGGACGCCGCATGACTTGCCAATACCTCAATAATCTGTAAAGCCTTGCCAAGCGACTGGTTTTTTTTCACCCCTTCCGACTGCATCCGTATCTCCTTTCTTAGCTGCCTAGGATACTAAAAAAGTCCAATTTCGTCCAGCTTCACCCAGTCTCATCTACCCCAGGGACCCCAAATGAAAAGCCCCGACTCGAAAAAGGGGCTATGAATTTTGAACGGGGAAGGGCCCCCGCGCTTCATAGCCGCGGGGCTCAGGCTGGGGCTCCTGAGCGCTTATCCCGCTCCGCTCCTCCGCTCTGCGGGGCGCCCTGGGCGGGCTATTGCGCTCCCCCTTAGGAGGCAGACGGGCAGAAAGTGCTTTGGCGGTGAACACCGGCCGTTCACAGGAGAAGTTTTTACAGATGTACGCCGACGCGCCGCTGTGGGTATCGGGCTTGTGATATTCGGTATGCGGGGCGATACGGGCAAGCTGCTCTGCGGTGTCGGCGGTCTTCCGCAAGACCAAGCCCTTGGGCAGGTATAAGCCGCGAAGATACTCGACCATTTTTTCGGCCTCCGCCCCGTCTCCCGCAATAACTACCTCGAAATCGTTGCCCATCAAATGGTTATCAACGGCAGAGATGATGCCCGTACAGGCCATCGGGGCCGCCTCAATTTCCAGCCGGTGTGCCGATACCGCCCGCAGAGCAGAGTCCCGAAACTCAGGCTCACCGCTTACGCGAAACAGGAGAAGTAGATTTTCGATCATTTTCGACACGGCAGATGGAAGCGCCCCCTCGTACAGGCTCTTCGTTTGAAGGGGAAGGGAGGATGCCCCCTCTCGGTGGCTTAAAAAGTAGCCGCCCTTCTCCTTATCCTCGAAACGGTCCAGAACCGTCGCGACTAAACCCAGAGCCTCCTGCAAATAAGAAGGGTCAAAACTGGCGCTGTAGAGCTCTATCAGCCCGGAGATAAGAAAGGCATAGTCCTCCAGATTTCCCTCCACCGCTACCTCACCCCTGCGATAGCGATGAAAAAGCGAACCATCATCGCTTCTCATGGATGAGAGGAGAAACTGCGCCGCCCCTGCCGCGCGGGCAGTATATTCCGGCTCTCTCAGCACCCGTCCTGCCCGTGCCAGGGCGGCTATCATTAGGCCGTTCCAGTTAGTCAGGACCTTGTCGTCCCGCGAAGGCGGAACCCGAAGGCTCCGCTGCCGATAGAATTCCTCCCGAATCCCCTCCCAATCGGCAAATTCCGAAAAAGCGCTCGTGCCCGCATCCGTGTACAGTATGTTACTCCTCTGCTCTTCGCCGCTTACCGGATCTCGCCAGTTCCCGTCCTGCCGAAGATGAAAAAAATCCGCCGCAGCCTCCGTATCAATACTCCTCTCCCGGTTTTCGAGAAGCTCGATAAACTCATCCCTGTTCCAGAGGTAATACTTGCCCTCTTCTCCCTCACTCTCCGCATCGAGGGCGGAATAGAAACCTCCCTCCGGAGCGGAAAGCTCGGCAAGGACAAAGCGGGTTGTCTCCCGCGCAGTTTCGCCACAAACTCGATCGCCCATTGCCTGAAAGGCATCGAGATACACCGGCACAAGGAGGGCTTGATCGTAGAGCATCTTTTCAAAGTGGGGTACCTTCCACTGCCGGTCTGTGGCATAGCGGTGAAAGCCCAAACCGAGGTGATCATAAATCCCGCCGGCACGCATCTGTCTAAGGCTGTGCAGCACCATGCTTAGTGCCTCTCCGCCCTCTTCAAGAATGGTGCTGTTATGGAAGAGAAATGTCAGGAGCGGGGTCTGGGGAAATTTTGGAGCCGAACCGAAACCTCCCCACCGGCTATCGTAACGATCGCGAAGGTGGGCAAATACATCAGCAATGTGAACCTGTGGAAGGGGCAAGGCGGAATTCTCTCCTTCATCTGCGTGAACTTCCTCAGGCTGCAAGGCCGATATAATCGAATCGGCGGAGGCAAGCACCCGCTGTCGCTCCTCCTTCCACAGGCGCTCCACCTCCGGCAAGAGCTCCAGCATGCCCGCTCTACCGCCCATGCCGTGTTTTGGAATGTAGGTTGCTGCAAAAAAGGGCTTACCCTCGGGAGTGGCGATAATTGTCAGAGGCCATCCCCCCTGGCCGTTGAGTTTAAGCGCTACATCCATATAAAAGGCATCCACCTCCGGACGCTCTTCACGGTCTATTTTAACCGGCACAAAGCCTCTATTAAGAAGCTCAGCCACCTTCTCGTCTTCAAAGGACTCCCGCGCCATTACATGACACCAGTGACAGGTCGAGTAGCCGATGGATATAAACAGAGGCTTTTCCTCCCGTTTTGCATACGCGAGGGTCTCCTCTTCCCACATACGCCAATTGACGGGATTGTGCATATGCCCAAGCAGATAGGGATTATTGGAATAGGCCAGCCCGTTGACGTGCTCTGCTGCCCCCTGCCCTTCATCAGCGCTGTTTCTTTCTTTAGACATAAAGCCTCCCTTTTCAAAGGTAACCCCAACTTCCTGGTGAGGAAACCTTTTTCCTCCACAGCTATTCCTGTAATCTCCAAAGAAAGCGCTGCACCACGTGGCGCACCACCTCGCGCTCTACGTAAAAACACGCTGTGAAATTCGGCTAAAGCTTGCTACAATGGTGCCATGATACGAAGTTTTAAGCAGTTAATTGAAGAGGTCCAGGCAAAGCATATTAGCCCGATTGCAGTGGCCGGTGCAGAAGACCCGCCTGTGTTGGAAGCGGTTTGTGCCGCCAAGGACCGAGGAATCATGGAGGCCGTGCTGGTCGGCAAGGGCAGCCAGATCGAGGAGGGACTGCAGGCCGCCGGCCGCTCCCCCGCCGCCTTCCGGATAGAACATATAGAGGGTGATGCAGGGGCAGTGGCCGAACGAACGGTGCAGCTGGTTCTCAACAAAGAGGTTGGCTCAATTATGAAGGGCTACATGGACACATCGGTACTTCTTAAAGCGGTCCTGGCTCATAAAGAGCTGAAAACCGGCCGTTTTATGAGCGTCCTGGGCATTATCGAAAGCCCCCACTACCAAAAGCTTCTGTTTTTAACCGACAGCGGCTTTATCATCCGCCCCACCCTGGAGCAAAAGATCGATCTTATTAAAAATGGTGTTGATTTGGTGGGAAAGCTCGGTGGAAAAACGCCAAAGGTGGGGGTAGTCTGCGCGGTTGAAAGGGTAAACGATAAAATGCCCGACACCCTGGATGCCGCCGAACTGGCCCGGCTCAATCAGCAGGGGCATATTACCGGCTGCATTGTGGAAGGCCCCTTGGGCTTCGACAACGCCGTGTCGGCGGAGGCGGCCGCCCACAAGGGGGTGCAGGGACAGGTCCCCGGAGATGCGGATATCCTGCTCTTTCCCGACCTGGTCTCGGCCAACTCGGTGTATAAAACCTTCGGCTTTCTCACCGACGCCAAAACCGCCGGTTACCTGGCGGGGGCGCAGGTGCCCATCATCATTACCTCCCGGGCGGATAGCGTGGAGACTAAACTCAATTCGCTGGCCATGGTGGCCCTGGCATCGAAAGCCTCTTCCTCCCGATCCTAGGAGCGGTTACTTTGCAGCTCCTGCTGCAGCTCCTGTACGATCTGTCGGCGGTCGCGATCCCTCATCCGGCGGGCAAAATTCACCCTTTCCGGGGCTAAACTGCGTCGGCTCAGCTCCATAAGCTCCGGGTTGGCAATTACATTATGGGGCGGAAGATTTAGGCGTTGGGCGTGGGTATCCCGCAGGTTAAACAGCCGCCTCAGCAACTCCTGTTCCCCCTTATTCAAGTAGCGGTAGCCCTTCATCTTTTTGTGGCGCTGCCCCGGTGTCCGCTTATAATTTCGGTTCTGAACAATCAAGTTGCGGTGGTAGAACTCCTCCAGCTGACCAGCTGCGTACAAACGCTCCAGCAGCTCCTTTTTTAAGGCTGGAATGTGCAACACATCGTCAATGGCATACTCAAGCGCTTCTTCATCAATAGGCCGTTTCAGCCAGTTATAACGCTGAAACTTTTTCTTGGCTTTGGTCTCGACGCCCAGCATCTTCCCCAACACACTGGAATAGTCCTTCTTATCAAACTCGAGCAGATCCGCCGCCGGCCGCAGATCCAGTACACTTTTAATCGTCATACCGTAACCGTTCACCAAGAGTGAGATATCACTAGAGGCGTCCCACATTACCTTCAACAGCTTCTCATCCTCAAACAGCAGGGGGAGAGCCTCCTGTTCTATTCTCAGGGGGTCGATAATAATCGCCTCCTGGCCATCATACACCTGTATCAGACAGAGCCGCTCTCCATATACATGCAAGTTGAACTCCCCCTCCAAATCGACAGCCAGGGAGGTTCTTTCTTCTTTCTTGAGGGTATCCACATACAACTGCAGAGTATCCCTATTGTTAATTTCCCTATATTTCATTGTGACCCACTATAACATAAATGGAGGTTGCTTATAGAGCCCCTTTCGCTTAAAATTCAAAAGAGTCAAGACGAAATATAGGGATTATTATGACAAAGAAAATCCTTCTGGTAGAAGTTGAGGCCCAGAGCGCTTTATCAGAAACAAAAATACTGCAAAAACATGGGTTCGAGGTAAGAACTACTGAGAAAATGGAACACGTCCCTGCTCTAGCCTACAACGATCCTGAGATCTCATTAATATTACTGGACACAAGCCTTGAAAATGAAAATAAAGCGGCAGAGATAGCACGGGGCATTCTATCCAAACACAGTATACCTGTTGTCTTCCTTATCCCCCAACCGGAAAGACGCTACACCAATAAAGTGCGGCAGGTCACCGGCTACGGTTTTGTAGTAAAAAACTCCGATGAGTTCATTTTGATAGAAACTATCAACACCGCTTTTAGACTGTTTGCCGCCCATCAGGCAACCATGGAAAGTGAAGCAAAGTATCGGGCAGCCTTTATGACCAGTCCCGATTCGATCAACATAAATAGAATGGACGGCTTGTATGTTGATATCAATGAGGGTTTTACTACTCTTACCGGATATACCCGGGATGAAGTTTTAGGAAAACTCTCTTCTGATATCGATATTTGGGCACAACCCGAAGACCGCACACGCTTAATAGAGGGGCTGAAAAGCAAGGGGAGCGTAGATGACTTAGAATCGCTCTTTCGCTGTAAAGACGGCAGCTTGAAAACCGGACTAATGTCCGCTCGAATTGTTACTATCAATAACGAGGCTCACATACTCTCGATTACCAGAGATATTACCTCGAAAAAAGAGACGGAAAGGCAACTAAAAAAGAGCGAACACCGCTATAGATCAATCTTCGAACAAGCTGCTGAGGGTATATTGATCGGCAATAATCAGGGTATTATCACCGATACCAATCTGTCCATGATTCAGCTTACCGGCTACTCCCGGGAAGAACTAATTGGAAGCAGCATCAATATGCTGTTTGAGCCGGATAAACTTGCTGAGAAACCCCTGCGCTACGACCTTGTGTCCAGCGGCACTAGCGTTCAGCGGGAAAGAAGTGTTGTGACTAAATCGGGAAAAGAACTGCCGGTTATTATGAACACAAAAAAGGTGGAAGATGATTGCCTGCAGGCTATCTTCCATGACCTCTCTGAATTACGGGAAAGCGAGGACCGCTTTCGTCTGGCGGTAGAAGGCAGCCGTGACGGACTGTGGGATTGGAATTTGACCACGAATGAGGCTTTCTACTCGGACCGGGTTGCTGCTATGTTGGGATACGAACCGTCAGAGCTGCCCAATACAAGAGACGAATGGACCAGGCTCATCCACCCTGAGGACAGACAAACTGCCGATCACCAGGTAGATGAATATCTAAAAGGTAAAAAGGACTTCTATGAGTCTAGCTTTCGGATGCAGGCCAAGGACGGTTCCTATCGATGGATCACCGCCCGGGGTAAAGCGCTCTTCAACGAAGACGGTATTCCCACCAGGTTCGTAGGTTTTAATACCGACATCACCGCTCAGAAAGAGCAAACTGCAGCAGTAGAACGGCTACTCTCCGAAAAAGAGCATCTACTGCAAGAGGTAAACCACCGAGTAAAGAATAATCTTGCCATGGTCTCTTCACTGATCAATCTGAAACAATCCACCCTTAAGGAAAAAGTCGACCTCTCCGACCTCAAGCATCAGATCAATGCAATTCGCATAGTGCATGACAAATTGCACAGCACCCAGGAATTTACTTCGATAGATTTTCAGAGTTACTGCCGGGAACTGCTGGCAGAGATTTTTTCAACTCCCGCTTCACCGCCGGTCGAACTGAAGCTTGATATAATACCCCTATCCTTACCGGTAAAAACAATCATCCCCCTGGGTCTCATAATAAACGAGATAGCTACAAACGCCATCAAATACGGATTCAGTCCGGGGTCCCAGGCCCGGTTTACTGTATGTATGATCCGGGACGCACCGCGAAATCAGATTTCACTCTCCTTAGCCAACAGCGGCAGACGCTTTGAGCAAGATCCCCACCTGCGCTCGGAAGAAACAGTCGGCTTAAGGCTGGTAGACGCCTTGATAAACCAGCTTCGCGGTACCCTGCATCTGGAAACAGAACCGCAGACCAACTTTACACTTGTATTTCCAATTCCAGAGGAGGAAACCTTATGAAAATTTTACCACTTTTTACTCTGACTACACATGCTGCTCGAACTGCCCTCTTTGCTTACCTTGCAGTTTTTTGCGCAGTGTTACTTATAGCCCTTGCAGCCCCTCCTTTGTCAGCTGCTCCTCAGCCGGCCCATGAGAGCGTTGCCCTGTCAAGTTCAGTACAGGGTGGTTTTATAAACCCTGCCGTGCTTAGTTACGGTCGTGGTACCGGTATTGCCTATCTTCAGAATTACACCGACCAGGGCTTCAACGATGATTTTACCGTGTATCTGCATACCAAGTTATTGGGCTATGCCTACTCGTCCGAACAAAATGAGAGCTTTCATACCCTTACAGCTTCTTTTCCACTCACAGATAATGTGTATTTCGGAACAGCCCTGCATACCTCCGATTTTAACGAGAGAAGCTCTACCTGGAATTCGGGACTGCTTTTGCGGCCCCGCCCCTTTTTATCAATAGGAGCCACTGCCAACCTGCCTCCTGAGGCAGACCCGACGTACACCCTTGGAGCAGCCCTACGCCCACTCTCATTCAGCCGCCCCGAAGCAGCCCACCGTATAAGCCTGTTTGCCGACTTAGCCTGGACGGCAGAAGAGATTAAGCTACCGAAAGTAGGAGTACACTTCGAGCCGGTGAACGGTGTTCAGGCTCGTCTTGGCTACGATCTTGAATCAGAATCATTAGGCTTCTCATTCAGCATCGCCCTTTCATCGGTCAACGGCGGCACTTCAATCTCTACCGATCCAACCGGAAACATAGAGTCAGGGACAGCCTTTGTTCAATTTGCTCCCCGGCCGTTCAATCATCCCCAGTCTTTCGGAAATGAGCTATATTATGAATACGATATGGGACCGGGGGTGTACGAGGCGCCCCAGGGAATGCGCACCGGCCCATTCTACTTTCTCATAAATCAAAATACATTGCTCAACAGACTCAATGAGCTAAAAGAAATCGCCGATGACCCATCCATCAGGGGGCTGATATTTGTAAACCAGCACCCTCAAATGTCCCTGAGTACCATGCGGGAGCTTCGGGATGCGCTGTTGCACCTTAAAAGCAAGGGTAAACAGATATACTTTTACAGCAACCGGATGAACACCGTCGAATATAGCCTGGCCGCTGCTACGGCTGATAAGCTTTACCTCCACCCCCAGGGAAGCCTCGACCTGCGAGGGCTTTCCGCCTCCAGCCCCTATTTTAACAGTTTCTTTAAGAAATACGGCATTGAGGTGGAAAATTTTAGAACCGGAGACTATAAAACCGCATACAATTTCCTGTCCGAGGATTCAATGCCTCCCGCAGAACGGGAGGCCCTGGATTACATGCTGCAGGGAATGTTAGACGAGTTGGTCCTGGTTTTAGAAGAAGGCCGGGGAGAAGATTTAGACGGGTCGGCCCGTGAACTGATTAAAAACGGCCCCTACCTTAAGGCAGAAGACGCCCTTTCAGCCGGCCTGGTAGACGGTTTACTGCAGGAAGATGAATTTAAAGACGAGATTCCTGCTTACATAGAAAAAAAGGGCATAAGGAACAATCAGCCCCCAAAACAAATCCGTCGCGAGTGGAGCAAGCCGCCACGCACCAGGGTAGCCTACGTCCAGGCTGTCGGGCCGATTCATACCGGAGAAGGCGATCCAGTCAGAAATATTGGATCCGAAACAACCGCAGCAGCACTCAAAGCAGCCCGCGAAGACAGCCGGGTAGAGGCTATTTTGCTGCGAATAAACTCGGGCGGCGGTTCAGCCCTGGCCTCGGATATCATCGCCCGCGAGGTTGAACTGTGCGGTGCCGGTGAAAATGCAAAACCGGTTATAGTCTCTATGGGAGGTACCGCTGCCAGCGGCGGCTACTACATCTCCGCCTTTGCCGATAAAATCGTCGCCTCCCCCTTCACCCTCACCGGTTCAATTGGAGTAATCAGTATTTTCCCAAACATCGCAAAAGCCCTGGAGCAGCATCAAATCCAATGGGATGTGGTCAAACAGGGCCCGCAGGCGGATTTTGGGGCTTTGTACCGCCGGCTAACTACGGAGGAACGGGAGAGTATCAACGACTATCTTCAGCATACCTACAACCGTTTTCTACAGGTTGTCAGCGAGGGCCGCGATATACCTCAGACAGAGGTGAAAAAAGTCGCCGGGGGCCGTGTGTGGACCGGAGTACAGGCCCGAGAACGGGGTTTGGTAGACGCGATAGGTGGTTATCGGGAGGCCATAGACATACTTGTAGAGGAGCTCGATACATCCAAAAAAATTGAACTGATAAACTACACCTTTGCCGATACCTGGGGCACAGTGTCGCTGGGGCGACAAGTGGGGCCACAGAGTATAATTGGAAACAGTCTGCTGAATATCCGTTCACAGCTGTCCGGCAGCTCCCAAAACCGCTTGGAGGAGTTCCTCCCTCCGGAGGTGGCCAACTTCTACCGCTACTACCGGATATCTGCCGCAAACGAACCCCACGCAGCCCTGATGCTCATGCCTTATTACGTGGAAGGAATAACTGCTGCAGGCGCTTTCAAGGAAAAATAATTTCGCTGTACTGAAGCAGGGAGCCATCTCCGCCCTCTATAGGGGTATGAGATACCAAGAAGAAGTATTTGAACAGCCGCTGGGCGGGGTCACCGGCCTCGAAAAGGCCCGCCCCCGCGAGCGATTACTCCTGCAGGGTGCCGGCCGGCTCAGTGATCTTGATCTGGCGGCACTGATTATCGGTTCGGGCATAAAGGGCAATTCGGTCGATAAAATTGCCGAAAAACTGGTGCAGATACTCGACCAAACCTCTGCTCCGGTGATAGAGGTACAGGCCGTCCGGGCTATTCCAGGAATCGGAGCCGCCAAAGCCGCCCAAATATGTGCTGCCCTGGAGTACGCCCGACGGCGGCTACGGCCGGCGGAAAACCGAATCCGCTTTCCCCAGGATCTGCTGCCGGTCATCCGTCACTATGCCGACCGTCGCCGTGAGCATTTCCTCAGCATCAGCCTGAACGGCGCTCACGAAGTCATCAGCGTGCGGGTAGTATCTATAGGCTCTGTGAATCGTACTATAGTGCACCCCAGGGAAGTCTTCTGCGAACCCCTGCAGGACCGGGCGACCGCTGTGCTGGCCGCCCACAACCACCCCTCCGGAAACGTGGACCCCAGCGACGAAGACCGCGAGATTACCGTACGGCTGCGGCAGGCCGGGGAGACTTTAGGAATCAGCCTGCTGGACCACATCATTTTTACTCAAAACAGCTACTACAGCTTTCTGGAGCACGGGGCGTTGTGAATGCAATGGATAATGGGACCAGCTATTTATAATGCTATTTAAAATGGGGAGCATTAGATGTATAATTCGGTTATGGGTATCACGAAGGACAATGCAATAAAAGCTATCCAAGAATTGCCTGACGACGCAACTTATGAAGACATCATGGAGAAGCTCTATTTTATGGAAAAAGTTGAAGCAGGGTTAAAAGATATCCGAGAGGAAGCCACAGTCTCTCATGAAGAAGTAAAGAAACGTATTCATAGATGGCTGAAGTAGAAATACTCGAAAGTATCGAGACCATCCGAACCTTTCCCCACATAGGTCGGATTGTACCAGAATACAATGACCCTCAACTGAGAGAAATACTATTTCGCAATTACAGAATCGTGTACAAGTCAGGCGAAACCCGTACAGAAATAGTAACAATTTTCCAGGGTAGTAAACTTTTAGAGTAGACATCGATGTGTCGCGGCACTGCAGGTCTCTCCGAATCCGAAATCCAGGGAGAGATAGACCGGTCCCGCAGTGAGCATTCATGACCATAGCCCTCGATACCAACGTACTCGTCTCTGCCCTGCTCAAGCCGAAAAGCTATCCAGCTCACATCTTCAATGCGGCCTTAAACTAAAAAGTGATTTTGCTTTTCGACAACAGAATACTCGAAGAATACCAAAGGGTGCTCATGCGGCCGCGGTTCGATTTCACGATGAAAATGATCGAACCTCTGCTCGATTAGATCGAATCTGAAGGGGAGTTCGTGGCGGCCAACTATTCCGGCAGACAATTCGAGGATGACGAAGACAAGAAATTTTACGAGGTCGCTATGACGGGAGGCGCCGATTACCTGATCACCGGCAACGCAAGACATTTCCCTAACGATCCCCTTATCATCGCGCCGCAAGATTTCACAGAGAGGGAATTGGGTCGGTGATTTTCATTGTTTTTATTGCGCTGCCGTTACATAGGTATTTTTCGGCACCAAAACATCCTAACAAAAATATAACCAACAAACACCCCTTTGGCAACGTGAAGCCGAGTGGCGAGGACCAGGAGATTACTGAGCGGCTGCAGCAGGCCGTAGAGGTGCTCTGGCTGCGGCTACTCGACCACATCGTGTTTTCTGCGGCCTTGGTCAGGGGTAGCCTTAAACCTCGGCGCGAATCAATTACCTCATCGTATGCATCCCGCGCAACTTATAGGCTGTTGATCAGCTTCATCCCAGCAGTGCGTAAAGCTGAAATCGGATACTGCGAGCTTGCGAGTCGAGGCCCGAGCTGGTATGATATACACATGGTTGATTTCAACAGAATTATCCGAGAATCTTTTTGGGACAGCAATATTTCCGCAGAAGAGATAGAGAGGATAATAACCGGAATCGATCATCGAAGGAAAAGTCAGCTATTCGAAAGAATTTTACTCAACAGCTCACATTATCTGCTCGATCTACAGCTCTTCAGCCAGGCTGATCTGCGGCTATTGCTCGAAGAATACCAGCCACCCGAATTCAACAATGAACACGCCTTTCGCCGAAAGAATATTGCAGAGGTCTTTTTCTTTGATAAGGAATTACAAATAGGTGAGCTCCAATGGCCGACATAGAGCATCCTGAATTTCCGTCGCAGCACAAAGAATTCGAGAGTCTGTATAATTTTCAGGATCGAGTTTTGGATACGGTCTTTTCCACCGAAAGGCTGTTCTACCTGACAGGCGGGACTTGTCTGAGTCGTTTTTATCAAGCTAAACGTTACTCGAACGATCTGGACTTTTTTACCAATGACTCTCCCAGATTCGCGTATGCCCTACGTAATGTGCGAACCGCTCTTCAGGAAACACATGAGGCAACTGTGGAAGTGGAGACAAAAAACTTTTTACGCCTTACAGTGGACAAAAGCTTACAGATAGATTTTGTAAACGACGGCCCTTTTAGATACAAGGAGCCGGTTGTTACCAAACAAAACTACCTGATCGACAATATTGAGAATATCCTTGCAAATAAGCTCACCGCTGTTATCGGCCGGGATAATCCAAAAGATGTGTTCGACATCGTTCTCATTTATACTTTCTACCATTTTTCATGGGCTAAAATCCTGGAAGCCGCCCATAAAAAAGCCGGTTTCTCCGACGAAGATCTTGCCGTTCGCCTCAAGAGCTTTCCCAAAGAGATGCTCGGGCACATCAAATGCATCGACTGCAGCTTTCTAGAGAATTTCGACACCGCTATCGAAAATATCATTCAGGCGATCATCAAAAACGGTACTTAAGGACGAAGACCGGATATTTCATCACGGGGTCTTTATAAAAACCCTACCAGTTCCTTCCGCTGCTCATCCTACAGCTTTAAGCGGATACAATAATCGCGGCAATCAGCAGGTTGGCTACAACGATATTTACCCGTGCCTTACGTTTAGCCATCCGGGAGGGGAGCCGAAACCGCATCAGAAAAGTGAACACTGGTCCTAATCCGAGCAGAATGAGAGGATGGCGGAACAGACGGTAGGAGATCCACGTGCTCTCAGGAGCAGACTCATACTCCGCTTTGGTCATGGTCCATATATCGCCGAATCCACGTGAATCGAGATCCCATAGGTGGCATGATGACGCAGATGCCTGTAACGCCAATCTTCGAGGTACTGCGGTCCCGATACCTTCGTAATTCGGCATGCCAATCCGGCCACTCCTACGTAGGTTTTGTGGTTTTCTTTTGCTGTTCGCCTCTTTCAGCGTTGATCCCGCTCTAACCCATTTTATCGTACTTCCTCCTTACTCCTAACGCAGCAATTCTGATATGTTGTGACCCTTGTCAAGTTTTTTAAAGTAAAATTTTATAGCACCCCCTTTCTTATGAGACCGAGAGGAAAAAAAGATAGAGGAACACATGCATCCGTCG